>Ga0129327_10000220_pt1 | contig 34804 bp, 29 predicted proteins | sample CPBDNA_6_FD_111799 | JGI IMG/M metagenome (GOLD analysis project Ga0129327, IMG submission 111799) | Freshwater to marine salinity gradient microbial communities from Chesapeake Bay, USA - CPBay_Spr_31_0.8_DNA | ecosystem: Environmental > Aquatic > Marine > Coastal | place: USA: Chesapeake Bay... | reverse complement strand
CAGGAAGCCCATGTCTTGGTCTGTGGAAACACCCTTGGCATTCTTGAGTGCCACTTTCCCGTCAAAGAAATAGTTGTAGGGAGCTCTCCGAGAAAAATCTCTGGAGTAGTCGGCAGCATCTTTATTTGCGGAGAGATCAACAAATGGAGCGGCGTTGAGGGCCGGCCATAGTTTTCGCTGAGCGCCTGAAAATGCAAATCCAGGGCTGCCGTATTGCTCCAGCAGATCAATGTCGGTGATGCGTGCAGACCGAACGGGCCCGATTCTGTGCGGAACATGTGAACTAAAAACTGCCGCAAGTCGGGTGATGCCGTATTCGACTTCTTCGATGTAGACCAGATCGGCCGATTTCAGTCCTGCATGGGGGAGGGCATTGCGAGTGTTGTCGAGCTTGACCACGAGGACTGAAGCGGGTTCCTCTTGGGGCAGGCCGGTCAGCGGGGACAGTGAGGCTGCAATGATTTCTGAATCCGCCGGCGACGGATTTTGTGAGGGGGTTGAGGTCGGTGACGGCTCAGGCTCGGTGCCCTCTGGCGATGCTTCTGGCGAGGCCGAAATTGCTGGTGCGGTGGGAGCCTGCGATCCGGTGGATTGGCTGCAACTGCTCACGATCACGGCTACCCCGACAACGAGAGCGAGGACTAAGGGGAGCCTCCCAATATCGAGAGCCCGATTCATGCGCACGAGGCCACTCTAGGGGGCGCGATGAAAAAGTCCTTTGCGCCGCGACGGTGGAGGAATCGCCCAAAAAAATGCGTCTTAGGGGTTGACTGTGGAGGGAAATGGAGTATTGTGGCGCCACCGGGAGTTACCCATGTGACGAAAGTTTCCCAAGAAAGGGGTGTGGCAAATGTTTCTTGGTACCCATTCACCACGCCTCGACGACAAGGGCAGGTTGGTTCTTCCATCCAAGTTCCGTGAGGGATTAGCGGCTGGCTTGGTGTTCACCAAGGGCCAGGAGCGATCCATAGTGGTGTGGCCAGCGGCAGAATTTGCCAGTTACGCAGAGCGGTTGAGTGAGGCATCTCGTTCAGATTCAGCCGTGAGGGCGTATCTGCGCGTCCTGTTTTCAGGGGCGACCGATGAAATCCCAGATCGGCAGGGGCGCGTCATGATCCCGGCCACATTGCGGGAGTACGCAGACCTTGATCGCGAAGTAATGGTCGTGGGGAACGGAACGACACTTGAAATTTGGAATGCAGTCGCTTGGGAGCAATACCTCGCGGGTCAGGAAGACAACTTCTCTGATCTGAGTGAGGAGGTGATTCCGGGAATTTTATAGAGAGGCGTGCTTGTTGAGGTCTCTACCCGCTCCGCAGCTGACATCACTTCCCCGATGCCAGAACCCGCTTTTAACGAAGCGGGCGGGGACCTGAACAAGTAAACCAAGTTCAAGAAATTAAGGATCGAACCCGACCGCGAATCGTGTTCCACGAGGGAAAGACAAGGATATGACGACAATAAATCACTACCTGAACACCAGGGCACTCAGAAGCATTGCCATTTCAGGAAATGTTCGCACGGCCACCAGTGTCGTTGCTGCAGGCGTTGCAACGGGCGTTTCTGTCTATCTACTGTCCCTCCTCGTCGGGAGCTGGGCCTAAAACATGTCCGAATCCCAGCAACATATACCGGTCTTACGAGACCGCGTTTTGGCGTTGCTGGCACCTGCACTTTCGCACCCGAACGCGATTTTGGTCGATGCAACACTTGGCCATGGAGGCCATGCTGAACAAGCGCTGCGGACCTTCCCTGGACTCACTTTGGTTGGACTTGATCGCGATAAGAGTGCATTAGCCCTATCAGAGAAGCGCCTTGCGGTCTTTGCCGAACGAACGATTCTTGTTCATGCGGTCTACGACGAAATCCCTCGTGTCCTCGCTGAAAATGGCATGTCAGAAGCACATGGAATTCTCTTTGATCTGGGTGTTTCATCAATGCAGCTTGATCAGGTTGAGCGCGGATTTTCCTATTCATATGACTCGGAACTTGACATGCGGATGGATCAAAGCACGGGAATTACAGCTGCAGATGTGCTCAATACATATGAACCGGGTCACTTAGTGCGGATTCTTCGAAATTATGGCGATGAAAAATTTGCACAACGCATTGTTGAGCGAGTTGTTCGGGAGCGCGAATCGGAGCCATTTACGCGCTCGGCACGCCTCGTTGAATTAGTACGCGAATCGATTCCTGCGGCTGCCCGTCGCACGGGAGGCAATCCCGCAAAGCGCACATTTCAAGCTCTGCGCATTGAAGTTAACTCTGAATTAGATGTACTAGAGAGGGCAATTCCCAGGGCTATCTCGGCGGTGGCGCTTCATGGTCGGATCGTTGTGATGGCCTATCAATCACTCGAAGACAAAATTGTCAAGAGAATATTTCTCGATGCTTCAACGGCCAATGTTCCCCGCGATCTTCCAGTGATTCCTGAGAGCGCTCAACCAGAGTTGAAAATCCTCACTCGTGGGGCGGAGAAAGCATCTGCTTCAGAAATCGATGAAAATCCTCGCGCTGCATCTGTGCGTCTGCGTGCTGTTGAGCGGATTCGACCTAGCTCCTCTGATAAGACGAAATTGGAGGTGGCGGCATGAGCGCAGCACCCAAACTTGATTCATTAGCTGACGCCCGGGATTCATCAGTTACCGAGTACGCGACGAAGGGGGTTCGCAAGAGCGCACGCGCAAACCTTCGTCTGGTTTCGCCGATGCGAGTGCAGAAGGCAAGCCGCGGAATATTCATCGTTGTCCTTTTGGGAATCTTGAGTTTGGGCGGTGTGGCGGTACTAGTAATCAATACAACCTTGGCCCAAGGTGCGTTCACCCTCAGTGAATTGCGTTCACAGCAGGCCGAATTGTCGCGCGCAGAGGCTACTTTGACGGAAGAGGTTGCGGCATTGGCGGCGCCCACCTCCCTTGAGCAGCAGGCACGTGCATTAGGCATGGTTCCCAGTTCGGCACCAGCATTCATCAGAGTGACAGATGGCAAAGTTCTTGGAAAGCCCAAGGCGGCAGAGGGCGCAAAAATCGCTACTCCAGCGGACGCGACGGTTGCTGAAGCCGTCACGGACCCTGCTCTCGCTGATTTACCTGAGGCTCCCGGAGTTGGCTATGACCCGGCTGCTGCCGATGCCATGGCAAATGAGCGGCAGCAAAATGGGCTGGTAGGCGCTAAAGGCAAAAAGGCAAAAGCAGGTGTGGATCAATGGACTGAACCAACGGTCATCAAGGCTGAAGTTATTTCTGAGGATGCACTCCTAGACGCGGTTCCGGTTCAGTAAACGGGGAATGATTCGTGTCATCTCGCAAACTTCCACCTCCGAGGCTTCGCGATTCTCGTACATCTCATGCAAGTGGATTCGCAAGCAAGCCCATCCGACTTGGGAGTTCCACCAAGCGGGGGTTGGCACTCATGATTGCGTCCACCATGGTGCTGATGGTTTTTGGTGTGCGCCTGATTGACCTACAAGCGGTTCGAGGAAGCGAACTAGCTTCGTCGGCCCTTGACCAACGCTTGAGAACTACTGAAATACCCGCCCAACGAGGCTCTATTCTCGATGCCTCAGGAGCGCCACTTGCCATTACCGTGGATGCCAAGAATGTGACGGCGGATCAAACCATGATTGATCAGCCAGCTGTTGTGGCTGAGGCCTTGGCCCCGATTCTTGGTGCAGATGCTGACATCTTGGCAGACCGGCTCACTGGTGAGCGTCGATTTATCTATCTCGCAAAAGAAGTGACACCGGACACCTGGGAACAGATATCTGAATTGCGTTTACCGGGCATTTTTAGTGAAAACAGTTCACGTCGGATCTATCCCTCAGGGGAGTTGGCCGCGAACGTCCTCGGATTTGTTGGCGAGGAAGGCTCTGGACTCGGAGGGTATGAATATGCCTATGAAGAGCAACTTGGTGGCACCCCTGGTGAATTGACATTTGAAAAAGGTCCCGGCGGGCGGGCAATCCCCACGGGCGCATCCATGAGAGTAAACGCTGAACAGGGTGTCGACATACAGCTCACTCTTGACAGAGATATTCAGCACGTTGCGCAGGTAGCAATTGCAGAAGCAGTTCAGAGCTCAGGCGCGAGTGATGGAACCGTTGTTGTGATGGATCCACAGAGTGGTCGCATTTTGGCGCTTGCGACAGCCCCAACTTTTGATCCAAACTTTCCAACCCAAGGTGTCCAACGCAATCTGAGCAATCGTCCACTCACCGATGCATTTGAACCTGGTTCAACAAGCAAAGTGATGACTTTGGCCGCAGTCATCAATGAAGGTGCCGCAACGCCATACACCCCAATCAAAGTCCCGGGTGTTTTGCGCCGAGGAGACAAAGACTTTCATGACTCCAGTGCGCACGGCACATTAAATCTCACGCTCAGCGGGGTCATGGCTAAATCAAATAATATTGGAACGATCCTTGCGGCGGAACGCATTGGCGGTAAAAAACTTTCCAAGTACCTCAAGAAATTTGGAATTGGCCAAGAAACAGGTCTTAATTTCCCAGGTGAAACTAAAGGATTTGTACCTGCCCATGAAGATTGGTCACCAACGTCCTTCCCGACAATTGCCTTTGGCCAGGGCTTGAGCGTGAACGCTGTACAGGCAACAAGTGTTTTCTCTACCATCGCGAACGATGGTTTGCGTGTAGAGCCTTCGCTCGTTTCAAAGATTATTCACGCAGATGGCAGTGTTGAAGAGCCAGAAGCGCCGCAAACGACGCGTGTTGTCACGCGGGAAACAGCCAAGCAAGTTCGAAGCATGCTAGAAACTGTGGTTGGAGAAGGCGGCACTGCCACTAATGCCAAAATTCCTGGATACCGAGTTGGTGGAAAAACAGGTACTGCCCAAGTGGTCAATTCAGTCACTGGGGGTTACAGCAAGGATGTCATCGCCTCGTTCATTGGAATGGCGCCAGTAGATAACCCTCGATTGGTTGTCGGTGTATTTATTTCGAAACCGAAGGCGGGTCGGTATGGTGGCGAACTGGCGGCTCCCGTTTTCAAAAAAGTAACAAGTTATGCACTTGGTGCACTTGAGATTCCACCGACAGGCGCGAAAGCACCCAAGCTCGCCCTGACATTCGGGGGATAGTGATGGTGGAATCGGGTGTGCCGTCAGTTGTTACGACTGCATACATTGCTAGTAAGTTAAATTGCGATCTCATTGGCTCTCCAGACGTTGTGGTTAATGGAATTTCCTTAAATTCTCAATCAGTGACAGCAGGGGATGTCTTTGCTGCCATTCCGGGTCGCAATTTTCATGGAGCCAAATTTGTGCTTCAAGCTCTTGCGTCTGGTGCAGTTGCAATCCTGACTGATCCTGAGGGACTTGAATTAATAGGGCATCAACAGGTGCCGGTCTTAGTTTCTCCGTCCCCACGTTCGCTGCTTGGGCCGGCATCTCGTCTAATTTTTCATGCGCCTGAAGAAGACATGCAACTTGTCGGAATTACTGGGACGAATGGGAAAACCACTACGGCATTCATGGTGGCAGCCGGAGCCCGAGCTGCTGGAAGGCATGTGGGTTTGATTGGAACGCTTGGAATATTTATTGATGAAGAACTTATTCCACATGCTCGCACTACGCCAGAAGCTCCTGATTTATTCCGAACCTTGGCTCACATGAAATCGATGGGAGTGGATTTCGTGGTGATGGAAGTCTCAAGTATCGCGTTGGAAGAATGTCGCATTGATGGTCTTATATTTGATGCTGTGGGTTTTACCAATCTCTCACATGACCATTTGGATTATCACGGGACAATGGAGGCGTACTTCGATGTGAAGAGTCGCCTATTCTCCAGTACATATTCGCGTTCAAGTGTCATCAACATTGATGACCGTTGGGGGCAACGACTCATAACGGGCGCACAAATCCCCACAGAAAGCGTGTCACTTGCTGGAAGAGCGGATTGGACTGCCGCTCGGGTGGGATCAGGGCAATACGTGGTGACAAGTATTCGTGGGACACAGACTCCAATGCACTTGTCCATGCCAGGAAAAATCAACGTGGCTAATGCACTGCTCGCGGTTGCTTTACTCGCTCGCTTGGGTTACGACTCTCCTGAAATTGCTGCTGCTGTTGGGAGCGCCAGGGTCCCGGGCAGAGGTGAGCTCATTGCAACGCTAAACGGAGCCGATGTATACGTGGACTATGCCCACTCACCGGATGCAATAGCCGAATTCCTTACTGGATTACATGACCGGTACCGTGGAAGGATTGTTGTCGTTCTCGGTGCAGGTGGAGACCGTGATTCATCCAAGCGCGCTGAAATGGGACTTGTTGCTGCCCAAAATTCGAGCATTGTGATTGTCACTGATGACAATCCACGCACTGAGAACCCGGCTGAAATACGCCAAACTATTGCCGCTGGCGCAATGGGTGCATCCACTGCGGAGATTCGAGACATCGCAGGTCGGGAGAATGCCATTAGATTGGCGCTCACATTCGCAGAGCCAGCCGGCGCGATTGTGGTGCTAGGAAAAGGTCATGAGTCGACAATGGAAATTATGGGTGAGCTGGTCCCGTTTAATGATGCTGATGTGATTCGAACGTTGGTGCACAATGTTTGATTTCACTATCTCAGAATTGGCTCGAGTCACCTCGGCGCGCGAAATTTCGGACTTAGGCTGGTCAGAGAAGGTGGTCAGTGGATTCTTTTCAGATTCGAACTCGGTGATCCCTGATGGAGTATTTGTGGCCATCAAGGGGGAGAGGACCGATGGGCACCTTTTTTTGAACGACGTCGCACTGTCTGGAGCAGGACTTGCAATTATTAATGAGTCGTTTCAAGGACCCATTCCTCACGAGTTTCCGGTGCTTGTTGTCCCTGATTCGATTGTGGCGTTGGGGCAAATTGCTCGGTGGGCGCGGTTAACAAAATTAAAGGCGACCGTCATTGCGGTGACTGGGTCCAGCGGGAAAACCACGACGAAAGATCTAATTGCAGGAATTTTGAGTAAATGCGGCCAAACCGTCTCCCCACAAGGTTCCTTGAACACAGATGTCAGCATGCCAATTACAATTCTAAGTGCAAATTCAGAGACCCAATATCTCGTGCTTGAAATGGGTATGCGGGGGCTTGGTCACATTGAGTCTCTTGCATCTATTGCCGTCCCTGACATTGGGGTCGTGACAAATGTTGGCAGTGCCCACATGGAGCTTCTGGGCAGCACGCAGGCAATTGCACAGGCCAAAGGCGAACTGATTAGGGCGCTGAGCCCTACTGCATCTGCGATACTTAATGCCGACGATTTCTACGTAACGCAAATGGCGGAATCGACCCACGCCAACGTCGTTACTTTTGGTGAATCGGTACAGAGTGATTTTCGTGCTACGGATGTCAGGGTTGATTCGAATGCAACTTCGAGTTATACGTTAATTTACGGAACCCATTCTGAAGCTGTTCACGTTAAGTTGCGCGGTGAGCACAATGTGAGTAATTCATTGGCCGCTATTTCTGCCGTTGTCGTTGCGGGGGTGCCCATCTCCCGTGCATGTGAGTTATTAGGTGAAATTGATCAAGTGAGCAAGTGGCGGATGGAAGTGACAGAAACGGCGGCAGGCATCACGGTAATCAACGATTCCTACAATGCCAATCCTGAGTCCATGCGTGCCGCCTTGAAGACTTTGGCGAGCATGGCTGATGAGCGCCGGACTTGGGCTGTGCTTGGACCAATGTTGGAATTGGGCCCTTTGGCTCGCGAGGAGCACGATTCGCTCGGACGCCTAGCCGTTCGACTCGATATTTCCCATTTATTGTGTGTTGGCACGCAAATGAAAATAACGCATTTGGCGGCATCACAAGAAGGGTCATGGGGTGATGAATCACATTGGGTTGAAACCGTTGACCAGGCGATTGATTTCCTTGAAGAACAGTTGCTCCCGGGAGATATCGTTTTGATCAAAGCGTCTCGATCCATTGGCCTTGATCGCGTGGCAGAAGCTTTGATCACTGGGAACCTCAGTAAAGTCACAGGCGGTCCGGCCTTTAGGCCTTCGACAGAAAACGCTGTTCTGCCTGATCCACGAGAGGGAGGCAACTCATGAGGCTCGTTGTGATTGCTGGCGCAATCGCCACCCTCATTTCCTTTCTGGGTACGCCACTATTAATAAATTTCCTGCGTAAGCATGGTTATTCTCAGGCTATTCGCGCTTCGAGCGAAGGCGAGTTGTATCCGGCGCATGAAGGCAAAAGAGGTACTCCATCCATGGGAGGAGTTGCCATCCTTGTGGCCGTGTTGGGTGGGTATTTCCTGACCCACCTCATTACTTGGCGCCCAGTTTCAGCTTCCGCCCTCCTGGTGCTCTATTTAATGGTTGGACTTGGGCTCGTCGGCATGGCCGATGACTATCTCAAGATATTCAAGCAGCGCAGCACCGGTTTGAGAGCGCGAACCAAACTCATTGGCCAAGCCGTAGTTGCCTTTTCTTTTGCCTATCTATCTGTTCAATTTCCTGATGAAGCAGGAAACACCGCTGCTTCGATGGCCATTTCATTTGTTCGCGACACCTCAATTGTGCTGCCTCTGGGCTTATTCCTGCTGTGGGTCTGGTTTCTTGTAACCGCGACGACAAACGGAGTCAATCTGACGGATGGACTCGATGGACTCGCTGTCGGTGCAGCAATCATGAGTTTTCTCGCATACGTTTTGCTCGCCATTTGGCAGTACGGGCAGAACTGTGCATTTGAAGTCACGGAGTTTTGCTACAACACGCAAAATCCACTCGACCTAGCAATGGTGGCAGCGGCGACCGCCGGTGCAAGTTTTGGATTCCTCTGGTTTAACACCGCCCCAGCGCGTATTTTCATGGGAGACACAGGCTCTCTTGCATTGGGTGGCGGCATTGCAGGGCTTGCGATTCTTACTCGGACTGAGTTGCTTCTCCCTTTGATAGCAGGATTGTTCCTCATTACGACGCTCTCCGTAATTGCTCAGGTTGGCTCGTTCAAATTGACTGGTAAGAGAGTATTTCGCATGGCTCCATTGCACCATCATTTCGAGATGCTTGGGTGGCCGGAGATTCAAATTGTTGTGCGTTTTTGGATTATTCAAGGTCTATGCATAGGCGCAGGTTTAACAATCTTCTATGCCGAATGGGTTCGCGCATGAGTGTTGAGTCATCCGTCGCAGGACTTGCCCGCGATTCGGATTGGTCAGGCCTGCGCGTTGGGGTTCTTGGGGTCGGAATCGCCGGATTTTCGTGTGCGGATGCGCTGATGCAATTGGGCGCTTCGGTCTACATTATTGATTCTCAAAATGGTGAGAAACAGCAAGAGCGATCTGGGATTCTGGGGTCTCTGGGAGCGCATGTCTTCCTTGGTGTCGCCGAACTACCTGACCAGCGTTTAGACCTTGTTATCACCTCTCCGGGTCTTGAGCCGCACCATATTTTTCATCGTCAAGCGTTTCAGCGTGATATCCCGGTTTGGGGTGAACTGGAGTTGGCTTGGCGGTTACGATCGCGTTTAAACGCTGCTCAATGGTTGTGTATTACTGGCACCAACGGTAAGACGACAACTACTCTCATGCTTGAGTCCATGCTTCGAGCAAGTGGATATCGCACGGTGGCGGCTGGAAACATTGGGAATTCACTTGTCGATGTTGTCATGCATGATGAACTTGATGCTATTGCCATAGAAGTGGGTGCACCACAACTCCCATTTGTTCACAGCATGAGTCCATTCGCGTCGGTGTGCTTGAATCTTGCGCCTGATCATGTGGATCACTTTGCTGGCTTTGATGCGTATGCGGAAACCAAAGCCAGGATATACACGAACACCCAGTGTGCGGCTATCTACAACGACGCTGATCCTCGGACCATTGCGATGGTGGAAAATGCCGACGTCATTGAAGGTGCCCGCGCCATTGGATTCACCTTGGGCATTCCCGGTTTAAGCATGCTCGGAGTCGTTGACGGAGCAATTGTTGATCGAGCTTTCATTCCCAATCGCAGAGATGCTGCCCAGGAACTTGCCCTCGTTTCAGATATTCACCCATCGGCTTCCCACAATACGCAGAATGCACTTGCCGCGGCCGGACTAGCGCGCGCATTCGGCACCTCCCGCGTGGAGCCAGGGGCCTCAGATTCGGTGGACGTAGGAGGAGTGACTCCTAGTGCGATCCGAACAGGCCTCCAGGAATTTGAACCCGCGGGCCATCGAATTGCTCTCGTGCGGGAACTTGATGGAGTCGCTTATGTGGATGATTCCAAGGCCACTAATGCCCATGCGGCCGAGACTTCGTTGATGAATTATTCATCAGTTATTTGGATCGCAGGAGGTTTAGCCAAAGGGCAAAATTTCGATGAATTAGTGCGCAAAACGGGAGATCGGATCAAAGCAGTCATCCTTATGGGCACGGACGGCCCGTTGATCGAGGAAGCATTAACTCGACACGCATCAAATGTCCCAATAATCACACTGGCCACTAGAGAAACTAGTGCCATGAGGCAAGCCGTGGAAATTGCGCACGAGAGGGCCGTGCCAGGGGACACCGTTTTGCTTGCACCGGGGTGTGCGTCATGGGACATGTTCACGGATTACGCACATCGTGGCAACTCATTTTCACAGGCAGTTGCGAGCCTCGAAAGCGCAATGCCCGGTGGTGGAAATTAATTCATGAGTACCAAGTTTCATATTCCCCGTTTGGGCAAGCGCCGTGTTAGCGAAACTGATCTCACCATTGCTGAAAAATTCGATAACTCACGAATTGGCCTGTTACTGAATCACCCGCTCAGTACCTATTACCTAATCATGGGCGCCACGATGCTCTTGCTGGGTCTGGGACTTGTGATGGTACTTTCCGCATCAACCATTGAAAGTGTTCGAATTTATGGCTCCGCTTACACTCTGGTACAACGTCAAGCGCTTTTTGCAGTTGGCGGGGTCGTCGCATTGGTCTTAGCGGCGCGCACGTCGATCCAGTTTTGGCGACACACAGCATGGGTATTTCTCGCGATTGCATTCACGTTACTGATCCTGGTCCTAATCATCGGCGTTGAAGTCGCGGGGCAGAGAAACTGGATCGACATATTCGGGCCTTTTAGGTTGCAGCCCAGTGAGTTTGCCAAGTTAGCTTTGATTATTTGGGGTGCGGAAGTTTTGTCGCGAAAAAACAGGAGGACCCCAACTTGGTCGAATGTGCTGATACCAGTGGTGCCCGTAGCAGGTCTCATGATGATTCTGGTGCTCTTAGAGGGCGACTTTGGAAACACCCTGATGCTGGCGGCCATTCTCTGTGGGATTCTCTTTGCGGCGGGAGTGCCATTCCGATTGTTTGCTCTATTTGGTGCCTTCGGACTCTTTGCCGTCTGGCTCTTGACTCTGGCTGCGCCCTATCGCATGGAACGAATCACCACGTGGCTCAATCCCGATGCAGACAGGCTTGGGTTCGGATGGCAAGTGACCCAAGGCCAGTATGCACTGGGCACGGGTGGCATCTGGGGTGTTGGGCTAGGCGCGAGCAGGGAAAAGTGGGGCTCGCTACCCGAGGCTCACACCGACTTCATTTTCCCGGTGATCGGTGAGGAGCTCGGATTGATCGGTACTTTTGCGGTCCTGACGCTCTTTGCGCTCCTAGCGTTTGCAATTTTCCGGCTTAGTCGAAACTCTGTGGAGCCCTTTGTGAGACTTGCCGCAGCAGGTGTTGGTTCCTGGATTGTCATACAAGCTGTGATCAACATCGGAGCAGTTCTGGGGCTCCTTCCCGTCACGGGAGTCCCTTTGCCGCTCGTCTCCTACGGCGGGTCATCACTGGTGCCGACTCTCATAGCAATAGGAATGCTCCTAGCCTGTGCGCGTAATGAGCCTGGCGCCCGCAAAGCGCTGAGACGCCGTGCCACCGCGGCGGCAATGCGCAGGCGGTAACACATGCATGTTGTCCTGGCTGCTGGTGGAACAGCGGGTCACATTTATCCAGCCCTCAATACAGCCCGGGCAATTCAGTCGGTGGACCCGACTGTTCGGTGCACAATATTAGGAACAGACCGAGGTTTGGATCGTGAACTGATTCCGGGAAGCGGATTTGAGTTAGTCACAATTCCAGCGGTTCCATTTCCTCGGAAACCAAACCTGGCCGCGTTACGTTTCCCCATTCAAATGTCGAAATCTGTGCGAGCGGCTAAGTTATTTTTTCGTTCTCAGTCAGTTGACGTTGTTGTTGGCTTTGGCGGTTATGCGAGTGCGCCAGCATACTTAGCGGCACGATCACTCAAGATTCCAATCATTGTCCACGAAGCAAACTCAACCGCAGGACTGGCCAATCGTCTTGGAGCCAGATTTACATCGGAAGTGGCTTTGAACTATCCCGATGTCATTCCTGGCGGAAAAGTCATTGGAATGCCTCTTTCACAGCAAATTTCTGATCTCAATCGAAGTCAACTCAGAGGTGCAGCTCGCGAACACTTTGACCTCCCTCCTACCGGTCCAGTACTTCTTATTTTTGGAGGCTCGCAAGGTGCACATGCAATCAATGCCGCAGTAACGCAAGCAGCTCCCGAATTACTGGCACGCGGCATCAGCATTTTGCACGCCGTTGGAATCAACAATGAATTGCCCAAAATTCCGGACAGTGACGGCCCAGCGGTGTATAGGCCGTTGCCTTACATTGCATCGATGGAATTGGCGTACTCAGCAGCAGATTTCTCAATTAACAGAGCGGGCGCGATGACTGTTGCCGAGATTGCTGCGGTCGGAATGCCCAGTGCATTCATTCCATTGCCCATTGGGAATGGTGAGCAGGAACGAAATGCGCAGGCGTTGATTGAGCACGGGGCGGCCATCATGTGCTCAAATCAGAATTTCAACTCTAACTGGATAGTGTCAAACATCGCAGAACTCATGGTTAGCCCATCTCGACTCGAATCAATGTCTGAATCAACTCGAGTATTCGGACATCGTGGCGCAGCAGCGGAATTAGCACGCTGGGCGTTAGCGTTTGATAGTCCTCAGAAAGGTCCTATAAGTCAATGAACAGTTCACACCCCGCGATCCCAATCAGCGAGCTCGGGCGCACACATATCGTTGGAGTTGGTGGCGCGGGAATGTCAGGCATAGCTCGAATTCTGGCCGCTCGTGGAGTGCAGGTTTCTGGTTGTGATGCTAAAGACTCGCGCAGGCTCGCTGCTCTCCGAGCAGTGGGAGTATCCGCGAATGTCGGACACAATCAAACTCATCTTGATGGAATTGACACTCTTATAGTTTCAACGGCAATTCCCCAGTCCCACGTCGAACGCGTGGGGGCAAAGGAACTGGGAATCTCCATTCTGAGCCGAGCGCAGGCATTGGCGTCCATCATGCATGGATTCACCGGCATCGCAATCACAGGAACCCACGGCAAGACCACGACCACATCTATGTTCACCGTCGCCTTGCAGCACTGTGGAGTTGACCCCTCATTCGCCATCGGCAGTGAGTTGAATGAGTCTGGTGCTAATGCACATCTAGGGTCGGGCGATATTTTTGTAGTAGAAGCTGATGAAAGCGATGGTGCATTTCTTTATTTGGAACCCAAAATAGCCATAGTCACGAACGTTGAACCAGATCACTTAGATCACTGGGGGACCTTCGATGCAATCGAGGATGCTTTTGTGGAATTTGCTCAAGGAGTGGGTTCGCGCGGCGGATTTGTGGTCGTCTGCGCCGACGATCCAGGTGCGATGCGCATGGCACAGCGTGCGATTTCTCTGGGAGTGGAAGTCCGAACCTACGGTGAATCTGATCATGCCGACTACCGCATGATCGATGCGCGCGCGAATGACATGGGATGGGAATTTGACACAGTCCACGACGGAGTTCGTCAGGGGCTGATTCATTTACAGGTGCCTGGAATTCATAATGCACTTAACGCACAAGCAGTTTTTGTCGCGATGCTGGGGTTGGGTTATCCAGCCACGCAAATTCGAGTTGGGCTTGAAGCTTTCAGCGGAACGCGTCGGCGATTTGACTTCAAGGGAAATATCGATGGCGTCCGTGTATATGACGACTACGCCCATCACCCCACGGAAATCTCAGCCACGTTGACCGCGGCGCGAGAAGTGGTGGGGGAAGGCAAACTAATCATTGCATTCCAAGCTCACCACTATTACCGAACAGCAATGTTCACCAAGGAGTTCGGTGAGGCTCTTGGACTCGCTGACAAGGTAGTCGTACTAGAGGTATTTGCACCGGGTGAACAACCGATTCCGGGTGCGAGTGGGCAGACCATGGCGAGCAATGTTCCCCTCGATCCCGAGCAGGTGATTTTTGAGCCTTCGTGGTCAGCGGTCGCAGGACACTTGGTCTCTGGAGCCCAGTCGGGTGACATGGTCATGACACTGGGCGCTGGCGATATAGGCCTCATTGCCTCCGAGGTGGTAGAACTTCTCAGAGACCAGCAAGATTCTCCAGGTGCTTGATTGACATGATTACCACCAAGTTGAGAAAGGCTAGTTCGTCCTCTGATGCGGACGATGCGACCGATAGTCACGACTCCTTTGAGGCGTATGTTCTCAAGAAGAAGCGGAAAAAACTGTGGTGGGTCGCGGTTCCATTAATCGTGATTTCCTCGGCGGCACTCGTTTGGGCGGTGTGGTTTTCATCGATATTTGCCATAGATCAGGTGCGAGCCGTTTCCACTGATGGTGGCATTCTCGCCGATGCTCAGGTGGCTGAAGTCATTCGAACGGCGGCGCTCATCCAGGGTGAACCCATTGCCTGGGTTGATGCGGGAGGCGCAGCACAGGCTGTGGCTAACCTATCGTGGGTTGATTCGGTCGAGGTGCGTCGAGGATGGCCCAATGAGGTTGTTATCGCGGTGAAACCTCGTGAGGCGGTTGCCAGAGTTGTTGTGCAGGGAACAAACTTTGCCGTTGATACTTCGGGTGTTGTATTTGATTTGCCCACCGCAGACGCTGCCGTGCTGAAGGGCTTACCCCGAGTGAATGCACAAGGCGATGCACTTATTGCTGCGATACAGGTGTATCAATCACTGCCTGAATCAATTCGCACCAAGGTCGCGGCAATGGATGCATCTTCACGAGACGGCGTCGAACTAACGCTTCGGTCAGGTTCTACTGTTCGCTGGGGCAGCTCCGATGAACCCGAATTTAAGTCTCAAGTACTAGAAGCGTTGCTCACTCGCAGGGCGGAAATCTACGATGTCAGTGCTCCTGAGTTGCCCACAACGACTAATGAAAAGGGCCCAAAAAAATCCTAAGGGTCGCAGACACGCGGAATAGTTATTCACGGCGAAACTTATTTATAGGGGAAAACGCACCTTTTTTGAAAAAAATTTAAAAATTTGGCCATCTCGCCTTGCGCTTTGGCGGTTGTAACCCTTAAAGTCCGCGCGGCCATGAGCGAACCAATTGCTCAGCCTCTTGTTGAGGTTGAGGGTTTGTGGCTGAGGAGTTCGGTGGACCCCCTTCCACCGACATGAACGGAAAAGGAGAGCGGCCGTGGCGGCTCCACAGAACTATCTGGCAGTAATCAAAGTTGTAGGCATCGGTGGTGGTGGTGTAAACGCCGTTAACCGGATGATCGAAGTAGGACTCAAAGGCGTTGAGTTCATCGCAATCAACACCGATGCTCAGGCCCTTCTGATGAGTGACGCGGACGTGAAGCTCGACATAGGTCGCGAACTCACAAGGGGACTCGGCGCCGGCGCCAACCCCGAGGTGGGTAAGAAAGCGGCTGAGGATCATCTTGAGGAGATCGAAGAAGTGCTTCGCGGCGCTGACATGGTCTTTGTGACTGCCGGAGAGGGTGGTGGCACCGGTACAGGTGGCGCACCCGTTGTTGCCAAAATCGCTCGGTCGCTGGGCGCACTCACCATCGGTGTGGTGACCCGACCATTTGGCTTTGAAGGTCGCAGGCGTCAAGCCCAGGCTGACCAAGGTGTTGAGGATCTCCGTGCAGAGGTCGACACGCTCATTGTTATTCCTAATGACAGGTTGCTCTCATTGGCCGATCGCGAGATTTCAGTCATTGACGCATTCCGTCAAGCAGACCATGTATTGCTGCAGGGTGTCAGTGGAATCACCGACTTGATCACTACCCCCGGTCTCATCAACCTTGACTTTGCTGACGTGAAGAGTGTCATGCACTCTGCGGGTTCGGCATTGATGGGCATTGGCTCTGCTCGAGGTGAAGACCGTGCGATGCAAGCTGCTGAAAAGGCCATTTCGAGCCCACTGCTCGAAGCTGGGATTGACGGCGCTCACGGCGTGCTGTTGTCCATTTCAGGTGGTAGCGATCTTGGTCTTTTCGAGATCAATGAGGCGGCTCGCCTTGTGGCTGATGCTGCTCATCCTGACGCAAACATCATTTTTGGTGCCGTTATCGACGACACACTCGGCGATGAAGTCAGGGTCACCGTCATTGCTGCCGGATTCGATGGCGGAGAACCTCCTGCCAAAAAGGTCTCGGCGCGCGTGGCTGATGAATTCGTCGGTACGGGCGAGATCCCCGCTGTTGGTCGTGGTGTGCAGCAACCTAAAACGATCGTCTTCGAGGACACCGAGGATGACCTAGATGTTCCTGATTTCTTGAAGTAAATGGTTCTTCCCCTTGCCAGCGGCGAATTTGCGCCACTGGCACCTAGTGGCCGTCCAGCATTCTGGGCGGTCACTGGTCGTTTGGGTGGAGTAAGTCGTGGCCCATTTGATCAGGCGAATCTGGCTGACCACGTTGGTGACAGCCTTGCAGCGGTAATGGAGAATCGAGCGTCGCTGGCCGCGGTGGTTGACCTGAGCAGTGAGCACTTGGTCCATATGGCCCCAGTTCATGGATCATCACATGCGTTCGTTGATTCGGGGGGACAAGCTGGTGAAGTAGATGCGCTCATCACCACCTCTGACACATTGGGGCTAGTGGCCCTGGGGGCTGATTGCGCAACAGTTGGAATTCATGCATGGGGACCCGAATCGGGAGTCGCAATTGCGGCAGTTCATTGTGGGTGGAAGGGCTTGTGTGCTGACGTTCTGGGCGCCACACTGGCCCAGTTGCGGTCGTTGGGTGCCACGAAATTTCAGGCCGTTATTGGTCCTGCCATTTGCGGGGGCTGCTACAAGGTGGAAGAGGAGCGCATTCATACCGTAACTGAGTCATGCGCCCCAGACGTTGCACGTGCTGCCCTTGCATTTGCGGGTGGGATAGATGTGAGAGAGGGGCTCTTTGTGGCACTGACCGTCGCTGGAATCCCAACTCAAATCGCAGGTGGCTGCACATTTGAAAACAGTGAGGAACTCTTTTCATACCGTCGCAACAATGTCACCGGACGTCAGGGTCTAGTTATTCGAATTGGAGGTGCGAGCGCGTGACACAGTTGGATGAGGACCGCGCGGCGCATGAAATTCGAACATTAGAAATTAGTCGAGGCCTCCAAGACGCTCGCGAGCGAATTGACCAAGCATGCCGGTTGAATGGTCGTAGCAACGTAGATTTGATCGTGGTCACCAAGACTTATCCTGCCAGCGATGTAAGAATTCTCAATGAACTTGGAATCTTTCAGGTGGCAGAGAACAGAGACCAGGAAGCAAAGACAAAGGCCGTGGACTGCGGTCCCAATGTCACCTGGCACATGATCGGCCAGATCCAAAGCAAAAAGGCCAATTCGATAGCTCGCTGGGCACAAGTCGTTGAAACGTGCGATCGATTAGAACTCGTGAGCCATTTAGCCAGGGCATCACACAATGCGGACAAGGTTCTCAAGACCTTTGTTCAAATAAATCTTGACCCCACGAGTTCGCTGGGTACCGGTCGCGGGGGCGCTCATCCCGATGAATACATGGCCATTGCGCGCGCGGTGGTCGCCCAAGAGTCACTAGAACTTAGGGGTGTCATGGCCGTGGCCCCGCATCCTGATCTGGGAATTGACCCAGCGCAAGCCTTTACAACTCTTAAGACTTATTCCGAGCGCCTCGCGGCGGAATTCCCATGGGCGGTAGAAATTTCGGCGGGAATGAGTTCTGACCTCGAAGCAGCAATCGCTCATGGTGCGACACAAGTGCGAATTGGTAGCGCGATCCTCGGTGAGCGGCCCGCTGTGCAGTAACCTGCAGTGAGGGGACATGTGCCACCAGCAATGGGGTCAACTGTTTTCATTCAAATTTTGTCAGTTGCTCGCGTGAGCGCAGGAGGAGGACCGGAAATGGCTGGCGCAGTGCGCAGAATGGCTGTTTATCTTGGCCTAGTCGAGGACGACTCGTATCACGACGATTATTTGGACCCCGCTGCACCGAGGCAGGGGCGAGACTTATCGCGTTCGAGCCGTGGGTTCTCCGAGGACTACGAGTACGACGAACCCGCCCAAAGCCGTTCAGTGCGTCCCATCCCTGAATCTCGTGGTGTTCGCACGATCCGCAGGGATGAAGAACTCCCGAGTCGTGCCGCTGTGCCGCCATATGTCCCCGCCTCCCGCGGTATCGACTTTGCTCGCATTGAAACTATCCACCCACGCTCCTACAACGATGCGCGCAGAATAGGCGAGGAATACCGGGATGGAATTCCTGTCATCATGAATTTAGGTGACCTCGATGACAATGACGCAAAGCGAATCATTGATTTCGCCGCAGGGCTGGTGTTTGGTTGTCGCGGCAGTATTGAGCGGATCACAAACAAGGTCTTCCTGTTGTCGCCTGTCAATGTGGATGTAGGAGATCAGGCACGTCAGCAACTAGCTCAGGATGGATTCTTCAATCAAAGTTGATGTCGAGTACTCTCTGAGTGGCATCTGAAATTAATTCTTTCCAGGTTAGGGTAAAAGCGTGAGTGAAGTTGGCAGTTGGATCGCATCATTCCTGTCCATCTATCTCATTATTTTGATCGGTCGGCTTGTTTTTGATTTTGTTCAGGTATTCGCCCGAGACTGGCGTCCGTCCGGATTTATTTTGATCGTGGTTGAGGGTATTTACACGGTCACCGAACCACCATTGAAATTGATACGCCGCGTCGTACCACCCATTCGCATGGGTCAGGTCTCGCTAGACCTTGGCTTCTTGATTTTACTTATCGGAATTCAGATTCTGATGGGGATTTTCCGCAACCTTTAATTGCGCTTAGCAATCGTCAAAGAGGCGCCAAGATCGTTATCCACGTTAAAAGCGTCTGCGGGACCGGACCCTTGGATCACTTCGAGAGCAAGTACTTCATGGGCAATGTCTGTTTCGTGGGTGCTCATTGTCTCGATGAACACAGATTCAGTTGAATCCCACCACAGGGTGATTCGGTCACTGATGTCAAAGCCTGCATTTTTGCGAGCCTCTTGAACTGCGCGCACAATGTCGCGGGCGAGTCCGGCGCGCGCCAATTCTGGCGTGATCTCAAGATCGAGTGCCACGCTGTCACCTGCCTCGGATGCCACCGCCCAACCTTCTTTCGGCGTCTCGGTGATAACGACATCGGCGAGTGAAATGGATGCGATGCCTTGATCCTGATCCAATCCTTCGACTTTGAGTGAAATGGTTTCGTTGGCCCGCAGTTGTGCAGCCAAATCTGCATGATCCTGAGCACTGATGGCGCCAGCGACCAACGGGGTTTGTTTGCCGTAGCGCTGTCCCAGCGTGCGGAAATTCGGCTTGAGGCTTACTTCGACCAACTCGGAATCACTCGAGGAGAGAGCCAGCAGTTCACGCACATTGAGTTCCTCGGCGACTTCGGTGACAAGCTCTGGATCGAGGTGGTCCCACCCTGGTGCACTGATGAGCGCGCGACCAAGCGGTTGCCGGGTCTTCACCGAACTCATGGCACGTGCCGAGCGCCCCAGCTCGGTGACGCGTCGCGCAATTTCCATGTCTTGTCGGAGTTTTGCATCAACAGTCATTGGTTCTGGCCATGCCGATAAGTGAACGGAAGTGGGTGCGGTTTGGTCTGTTTCCCGGAAAATGTCTTGCCAAACGCGTTCAGTGATGAACGGTGTGAATGGGGCCATGCAGAGGGTGACTACTCGAACGGCCTCATGGAGTGTGGCAAGTGCAGCAGGATCGCCGTCCCAGAATCGACGACGCGTGCGCCGCACATACCAATTGGACAGATTGTCGATGAACTCGGCGAGTAAGCGCCCACCTTTTTGAGTGTCGAAGTTCTCGAGTGCTTGGTCAACCCCTTGAGCCATGGCATGGGCCTCGTTCAACAGCCATCTATCCATGATCGGACGATCAGAGAGATCCGGTGCGCCATCCGTGGGAGACCATGGGGCACTGCGCGCATAGAGTGCCAAGAACGACACGGTGTTCCAGTAGGTCAGCAAAGACTTTCGCACGACATCCGCGATCGCGGTATGACCAACGCGACGGGATTGCCAAGGGGATCCGCTAGCCAACATGAACCAGCGGAGTGCATCGGCACCATGTTCATCCATAAGAGGTATTGGCTCTAAGACATTTCCAAGATGCTTGCTCATTTTTCTGCCGTCTTCATCGAGAATGTGGCCGAGGCATACAACATTCTTGTATGACGATTGATCGAATACCAATGTTCCGATCGCCATCAAGGTGTAGAACCAGCCACGTGTCTGGTCGATTGCTTCGCAGATGAAGTCAGCGGGGTATTGGGCTGCGAACTCTTCCTGATTGTGATGCGGATACCACTGCGCCGCGAAGGGCATTGCTCCCGAGTCGTACCAGCAGTCGATTACTTCAGGCACACGAGTTGATTCAGATCCGCAGGTTGGGCAACTGAATGTGACCGCATCAATGAATGGGCGGTGAGGGTCGAGGTCGGCTAGGTCCCGGCCCGTCAATTGGCTGAGTTCACTGAGGGACTCAATGACAGTCAAGTGCTCTTCACTACAACGCCAGATGGGCAGGGGAGTGCCCCAGTAGCGATTCCGAGAGAGCGCCCAGTCGACGTTATTGGTGAGCCAGTCCCCGTAGCGCCCAGTCTTAATTGTCTCGGGGAACCAATTTGTCTTTTCGTTCTCACGAACCAATTTTTCTTTGATAGCGGTTGTCTTGATGTACCACGATGGCTGGGCGTAGTAGATCAGTGGAGTGTGGCAGCGCCAACAGTGCGGGTAGGTGTGTTCGTAGTCTTCTTTTTTGAAAAGAATTCCGCGCTCCGCGAGGTTATCGGTCAAAGCTGAATCCGCATGCTTAAAGAATTGGCCGCCAACAAGAGGCACCGAAGGACTGAAAGTGCCATCAGGTTCGATTGGATTGACCACTGGTAGGCCGTAGGCGCGGCAGGAAATGAGGTCATCAGCACCGAAAGCCGGTGCCTGATGAACCAGTCCCGTGCCGTCATCGGTGGTGACGTACTCGGCAAGAATCACGAAGTGTGCGTCAGGGATTTCGACTAGATCAAATGGACGTTGGTAGTGCAGACGTTCGAGCTCGCTTCCAAAAAAGGTCTCCTTTATGGAATAGCGAGAAGCCCCTTCCTCGTCCTTTTCCGGTCCAAAAATTTTCTCGACAAGTTCTTGAACGACGATAAAACTCTCAGAGCCATCAGCGAGTTCAACAACGCAGTAGGTGGCAGTGGGTTTCACGGCGACTGCCGTGTTCGATACCAAGGTCCATGGTGTCGTGGTCCAAACAAGTAGATTCAAGTTCGGATACTTCTGGGCGAGTTCGCCTTGTGTGACGGGGAAGCGGACGTAAACCGATGGGTCCACAACTTCCTCATAGCCTTGGGCCAGTTCGTGATCACTGAGGCCGGTACCGCAACGAGGGCAGTAGGGCGAGACGCGATGGTCTTGTACTAGCAGCCCTGAGTTGAATATTTGTTTGAGCGACCACCAGACACTTTGCACATAGTTGGGGTCCATGGTCCAGTAAGCGCTGTCCATGTCAACCCAGTAACCCATACGACGAGTCATTGCTGAAAATTCATCGACATGGCGCAACACGGACTCGCGGCATTTCGCATTGAATTCCGCGACGCCGAACGCTTCGATATCTCCCTTACCGGTGAATCCAAGTTCTTTTTCCACGGCCAGCTCTACAGGTAAACCATGGCAATCCCACCCAGCTTGCCTCGGAACGTGGTACCCCTTCATTGTTCGATATCTGGGGAATATGTCCTTAAACGCTCGGGCCTCGACATGGTGGGTTCCGGGAGTTCCATTGGCGGTGGGCGGTCCCTCATAGAAGGTCCAGCGGGGACGGCCAACGCTCTGCGCCATTGATTGGGCAAATGTTCCTTCGCTCTCCCAGAGAGCCAACACTTCATGCTCAAGTTCGGTGAGATTCACCGTTGCGGGGACCGCTTTATACATGGAGTCACTTTCCTGAGGGCTGGGCATGAAATTATTTGAATAATTCCACGGGGGAATTTGAGCAAAAACTTGGTTTTTCTTGGGATCTGGCGTGGCCCGTTGGCAAACTTTAGCGGGTGGGCAATAACATGCGCACGTGCGCTGAGAGGCGCTTTTCACATGTGCACAATGAAATGGTGGCATGAGCTGCAATTTCACCACCGAAAAACTGGGCCCACGCCCACGCTGCGTTACCTGAGGGGGCAACCACAGTGACCACTAAGTCCACCAAGACAGCTAAGACCACTAAAAGGCCTGCTGTTAAGAAACCAGCTGCGAAGAAGGCGCCTGCCAAGAAAGTTGTGGCGAAGAAGGCTACCGCTAAGAAGGCACCTGCGAAGAAGGCACCTGCCAAGAAAGTTGTGGCCAAAAAGGCACCCGCGAAGAAGGCACCTGCCAAGAAAGTTGTGGCCAAAAAGGCACCTGCGAAGAAGGCGCCTGCCAAGAAAGTTGTGGCGAAGAAGGCACCCGCGAAGAAGGCACCCGCGAAGAAGGCGCCTGCCAAGAAAGTTGTGGCGAAGAAGGCACCCGCGAAGAAGGCGCCTGCCAAGAAAGTTGTGGCCAAGAAGGCACCTGTCAAGAAAGTTGTGGCTAAGAAGGCCCCTGCTAAGTCGGTAGCTCCGAAAAAAGTCGCCGCACAGAAGCCAGCCGAAAAGAAAGCTGCCCCGGCAAAGGAGACAGCGAAGAAGGCCGCTGCGCTTGCCTTGGCGGCTGATGTTGTTGTTGAAGTTGTAGAAGCCCCTCCTGCGCCGGTTATCAAAAAATTTGGCAACATTGTTGAAATGCCCAAGAAAAAAGCAAAGGCAGTGCCTGGAATCACCAAGGTCATCTCACCAGGACCGCAAATTGGCCCAAAGGTTCTCGTTGTGCGCGAGGACGAAAGCCCCTGGACCAAGGCCGAATTGAAGCAGATCAAAGTCGCCCTTCATGACGACGAATCCCGGTTGCTCGAGGAGATAGACACAGCTGAGATCGGTCTGGCCGATCTGATTCGTGACTCAGGTGATGGTGCCGGTGATGACCAAGCTGATGCAGGGAGCAAAACCTTTGAGCGTGAGCATGAAATGTCTCTGGCCAATAACGCTCGAGAGATGCTCCTCCAGGTTCGCCACGCGTTGGGTCGCATCGACGATGGGTCCTACGGAGTCTGTGAAGGTTGCGGTAATGCGGTGGGCAAATTACGGCTTCAGGCATTTCCGCGCGCAACTCTCTGCATGGCCTGCAAGGTCGCTGAAGAGCGCTATTAGAGCCTCCTGCTGTATTTTTTAGGTCCCCGTCTGCGTACAGTGGGTGAGTGAATTCGGTCTCAGAAGGCGCTGACCTCCCTGAATATCAGGCCGTCACTGTAACCCCTAAAAATAATCGCCAGGAGCTGGTGATCTTCGGTGTGACCGCGGTTTTGATAATCGTGGCCGACCAAATCACAAAGTATTGGGCGCAGCAATATCTTTTGCCTCGGATGGCATCGGGGGAAGGTCCTGTTGAACTCCTAGGCGGGTTCCTGAAATTTACCTATGCTGAGAATTCCGGCGCTGCGTTCTCCATGGGAACTGGCATCACCTGGGTATTCACCCTCATTGCTCTAGGCGTTGTCGGAGTCATATTCAAATACGCTCGCAAATTGGGCAGCACACCATGGGCGCTCGCACTGGGTGGATTGTTGGGTGGTTCGGTTGGCAATCTGATCGACCGAATGTTCCGGGCGCCAGGGCCATTTCAAGGTTTCGTTGTTGACTTTATTCAGTTGCCGTACTGGGCCATTTTCAATGTGGCCGATATGGCTGTGGTGACATCGGGAATTTCCATCGCGGTCCTACTCTTCAAAGGGTTCGGTATTGATGGCTCTCGTGCGAAGTCATGAGGGCCAGACCGTTGTTGAGTGCACATGAGTGACACGGTCTCGCGCGTCGTCACGATTCCCGAGGGCGTGGAAGGCGAGAGAATCGATGTCGCCCTCACCAAAGTTTTGGGTCTGAGCAGATCGCAGGCTGCACTCATCATTTCTTCTGGCGGAGCGCTGAGCGGAGGCAAAATACTGGGCAAGAGTGATCGGGTGCTCGCAGGTCAGGTGGTAGAAGTTGATTTAGAAGCAGCACCCCGACCCGCAGCGTTGGAAATAATTGCTGAGCCCGTTCCGGGCATGAATATCGTTTTTGATGACAATGACATCGTGGTTGTGGATAAACCACCGGGTGTCGCGGCGCACCCAAGTCGCGGATGGGATGGCCCAACGGTGATTGGTGGTCTGGCTGCGGCGGGATATGCCATTAGTACATCCGGAGCTCCCGAGCGCGAGGGCATCGTGCACCGACTTGATGCAGGAACCTCAGGGCTCATGGCTGTGGCAAAGAACGAATTGTCCTATTCACGAATGAAGAATCAATTTCGAAACCGAGAGGTTCACAAGATTTACCATGCTGTTGTCCAAGGTTTGCTGGATCCATTGGTTGGGACCGTTGACGCCGCCATTGGTCGGCATCCCGGGCACGAGTATAAGTATGCGGTGACCCAGGCGGGCAAGCCGAGCATTACCCACTATGAAACCTTAGAAGCATTCCGCCACGCCTCATTGCTGGAAGTGAATCTGGAGACAGGTCGCACACATCAAATTCGAGTCCATATGTCAGCGATGCGACACCCGATTGTGGGTGACACCATGTACGGTGGAGATCCAGTTCTCGCGGAACGTTTGGGGCTCGACCGTCAGTGGCTGCACGCCGCTGAATTAGCCTTTGAGCATCCTAGAACTGGTGAGCGGGTTGAGTTGACAAGTGAATATTCCCCGGATCTGGTTCGGGCGTTGGAGATTTTAAAAAACTGAGTGGATCATGTGAAATGGGCACGCTCGTAGTGGTGCTGATACGGAAAGTGGCGTGAAAAGTTGAGTGCTAGTGCGAGTGGCAATGGTTTTGCCCATTTGCATGTACACACGGAGTATTCGATGCTTGATGGAGCATCTCGCTTAGACGATCTATTTGCCGAGGCAAAAAAACAAGGCATGAGTTCGATTGCTATGACAGATCATGGGAATCTTTTTGGCGCCTACGATTTCTGGAAAAAGGGCACCGCCGCGGGAGTTAAACCCATCATTGGACTCGAAGGGTATTACGCGCCCCAAGGGCGTCGCGAACGAAAGCCTTTTGACTTCGGTGGCGGTTTCGATGAAGGAACCCCCGAGGATCCGGGTGCCGGGCGTGGCAAGCACAGTTACACACACATGACTCTTTGGGCAGAGAACACTGCGGGGATGCATAACCTGTTTCGACTTTCATCCCTGGCAAGCCTTGAGGGGCAGTACCACAAGCCCCGTTTTGATCGGGAACTTCTTGAGAAATTCGGCACAGGACTCATTGGCACGACGGGCTGCGCAAGCGGTGAAGTCAACCGTTGGCTTCAAGCAGGGCAGTACGACAAAGCGCGCGCGGCCGCGGCAGACTTCCGAGATATTTTTGGTGAGGGAAACTTTTTCGCTGAGGTCATGGATCATGGGCTTGCGATCGAAAGAAACTTCATGCCCGATCTCATAAAGATCGCCAAGGACCTCAATCTTCCGCTCGTGGCGACCAATGACATGCACTACGTCCACGAAAGTGATGCTGAAACCCATGACGTACTGCTGTGCATTGGAACTCGAACAACAATGGATGATCCCAAACGTTTTCGCTTTGATGCAAGAGATTTTTATCTCAAGTCCGCGGCAAGCATGCGCGACCTGTGGTCCGACTATCCGGAGGCGTGTGACAACACACTGCTGATAGCCGAGCGCTGTGATGTCACATTCAATGAAGGCGCAAATTTGATGCCGCAGGCAGATATTCCTGCGGGGGAGAGTGAAGAGTCGTGGTTGGTCAAAGAAGTTGAAATTGGTTTAGCCAAACGTTATCCGCTCGGCGTCCCTGACAATGTTCGCCAGCAGGCACATTATGAGCTGGGCGTGATTTCACAAATGGGATTCCCTGGCTACTTTCTCGTGGTGGCCGACCTTGTTCAGCACGCAAAAAACAATGGCATTCGAGTTGGCCCTGGTCGTGGCTCAGCAGCAGGCGCGATGATCGCCTACGCCTTGGGCATCACGGACCTTGATCCCATTGAACATGGATTGCTGTTCGAAAGATTCTTGAATCCCGAGCGCATTTCCATGCCGGATATAGACATTGACTTTGATGAGCGCCGACGAGCAGACATGATCCGCTATGCCACTGAAAAATATGGTGAAGAACGTGTTGCGCAGATTGTGACCTACGGCTCTATCAAGGCAAAAGCCGCGATCAAGGACAGTGCTCGGGTTCTTGGCATGCCCTACGCGGTGGGCGACAAAATCACCAAGGCCATGCCACCCGCTGTTATGGGTAAAGACATCACTCTTGCAGGGGCATTTAATCCCAAGGACTCGAGGTACTCAGAAGCAGGCGAGTTCAGGGCCCTCTATGAAGCCGATCCTGAGGTAAGAACCGTTGTGGACACGGCCAAGGGCTTAGAAGGACTCAAGCGCCAACCTGGGGTGCACGCTGCCGGAGTGATTTTGTGTCGTGAGCCATTGATGGATGTCATCCCGGTGTGGAAACGTGAACAAGATGGCGCCATCATCACCCAGTTCGACATGGGTGCGTGCGAATCACTCGGGCTCCTCAAAATGGATTTTCTAGGTTTGCGCAACCTCACGGTTCTTGATGATTGCCTGATAAATATTGAACGCAACACCGGTGACGTGATCGTCCTCGAAGACTTGCACCTCGATGACAAACAGGCCTATGAACTTCTCGCTCGTGGTGACACGCTCGGCGTTTTCCAACTCGATGGTGGCCCCATGCGTTCACTCCTGCGGTCAATGCAGCCTGATAATTTTGAAGATATTTCTGCTGTCTTAGCTCTTTATCGCCCGGGTCCCATGGGGGCGAATGCCCACAACGACTATGCCGATCGCAAAAATGGGCGCAAACCAGTCGTGCCCATTCACCCAGAACTCGAAGAGCCGTTATCTGAAATCTTGGGGGATACCTACGGACTCATTGTCTACCAAGAACAGGTCATGGCGATTGCTCAGCAGCTGGCGGGTTACTCACTCGGAAAAGCGGATCTTCTCCGCCGTGCCATGGGTAAAAAGAAGAAGTCGATCCTTGAGAAGGAATTTGTGCCGTTCAGCAACGGCATGCGCGAGCGCGGTTTTTCAGACCCAGCAATCAACAAATTGTGGGAAGTTCTCGTCCCATTCTCTGATTATGCGTTTAACAAGGCACACACGGCAGGTTATGGGTTGGTGTCCTATTGGACCGCCTACCTCAAGGCCAATTATCCCGCTGAGTACATGGCGGCCCTTCTTACCTCAATGGCTGATGACAAGGATCGCTCTGCTATTTACTTGAATGAGTGTCGCCGCATGGGAATTAAAGTGCTGCCGCCCGATGTCAATGATTCAGATGCGCACTACACCCCTCGTGGTACAGATATTCGTTTTGGACTCACTGCAATTCGCAATGTTGGCTTCAATGTTGTGGAATCAATAATTAATACTCGAACCAAAGTTGGACGCTTCGCGGATTTCCACGACTTTATCGCCAAAGTGGATGTTTCCGTTTGTAACCGCAGGGTGGTCGAATCACTTGTCAAAGCCGGCGCTTTTGACAGCTTGGGTCACACACGCCGAGGTCTCGTTGCTGTGCATGAACAGGTCATTGATGCTGCAGTCGACATCAAGCGCGCTGAGGCAGTGGGACAGTTCGACCTATTTGGTGGGCTTTCCGACTCAGGGAATGACAACCTGATCGAACGAGCCGAGATTGGTGTGGCTGAGTGGGAAAAAAGCGTGCTCCTGGCACATGAGCGCGACATGCTTGGACTCTATGTATCGGATCATCCGCTTTTTGGCATGGAAAGTGCGCTGGCTCAACTCTCCGACAGAAGTATTGCTTCCGTTCTAGTTGATGAACACCTTGATGGCACATTTGTAACTTTGGGCGGACTTGTCACAGGTGTCCAGCGCAAAACCACCAAAAAGGGGTCGGCATGGGCGATCATCACGCTCGAGGACCTCGAGGGCTCTTTAGAACTCATGGTTTTCCCGCAGAGCTACGCTTCCTTCGGAGCTCTACTCGTTGAGGACTCGATCCTTGTCGTGCGGGCAAAAGTTGATCGAAGTGACGATGATGGTCTCCGTGCAGTTGCAATGGAAATCAATGCCCCTGATCTCAGCGAGGCCCCGTCGGGCCCCGTGCGCCTGTCCCTTGCAGCCTCGCGGTGTGTTCCGCCGTTAGTCGCTCGACTCAAAGGTGTACTTGCGGAGCACCCCGGAACCACCGAGGTGCAGTTGCATCTGACAGGTGGAACTTCGACGACGGTGATGAAACTCGACGATGCATTTCGCGTGACCCCATCCCCATCACTTTTTGGTGATCTCAAAGCACTTCTAGGTGCGTCATGTCTCATGTGAACGAACCTGAAGTTAATGAACTCAAAGCTATTGACGGATCCAACAACCACGGAATCGGGCGTAATGCATTGACGGTCGCTGTTGCAGGCGTTGTTGTCGGTATTTTGTCCGGAGCGGCGCTAGGAGTGGTGTGGTGGGCACTCGCTCCAACGGTCAGCATCGTTGTGAACGGCGACACTATGAAAACGGATGGTTTTCAGCCTCAAGAATTCATTGCAGCGGATATCGCTTTTGGCGCGTTAGCGCTACTAGCTGGACTTCTGGTCACCATGGGCCTGGTCTACATGAGGCGAGAACATCTAGTGTCCACACTCTTTGCGGCTCTCCTGGCTTCGGCCTTTGGAACCTTCTTCATGTGGTTGGTAGGCACTCGCCTCGGGATGGTCGACCTTGAGCATCTCAATGTTCCAGACTCCACGGTCGTGGAAGGACCATTGGAAATTCATATGCTAGCGATTTATCTCGTGTGGCCCATTGCTGCCGGGTTCGTCATCTCCATTCTCGCCTTGAGTGATTTTCTGTCAATGCCTAATTCGTTGGGACGCAGATCTGCGCGATGACGGCCGAGGTCGCCTGACGCAATGCATCTGGTGAAATTTCAATTTCTAGGCCACGTCTTCCACCACTAACAAGAATTGTTGGGAATAGCCAAGCACTCTCGTCAATTACGGTTGCATGGGACTTTTTCTGTCCGAGTGGACTGATGCCGCCTACGACATAGCCGCTGACGCGCTGGGCAACGTCAACTTTCGCCGGCGTGAGCGAACGCAATCCCGCAGCCGAAGCAAGTTTCTTCGCGCTGATTTCATGCCCCACCGGCGATACCGCCACAACAATGGCTGCCTCATGCGAGAACAGGATTGTTTTGAAGACCCGCTCTGCAGGAAAATGGCTGCCAACTGCCTCGGCGGCCTCCTTGCCGAAATGATCTTTTGCCGTACTTTCAAACTTGTGAATTGAATAACTCATCCCTAACGCATCAAGTGCGCTAGTCGCGGGGGTAGCTGAGTGTTTCAATTTGATGAGGGCTCGGGGGAAAACAGGTCGAGTGCAGGAATGGAGTGAAAAGTTGTAATCATTGAGGTTTCCTGTTTCAGGAATTTACGAGCCAAAGTGAGTCGTTCCGATGGAGACATGGCGCTGAGCATTTCCTGTCGTTGTGCCGTGGGCAGCACGACTGCAGCGGTGAGAAGGAAACTAACAACACCTGGATCTTCAGGCATGTCATTCACCGAGGCGACTGTCTCCTCCAATTGACCAGAGAGCGCAGCTCGGTAGGACACAAAATCGGCGACCGCTCTGTTGGTGAGTAATTCAAGCTCGGGCGTGTGTGACTCTTCAATATCCGTGAGCCAATTGACCTCTGCTCGCAGTAGCGGTTGACTTGTATCCAGGCTTTCAATGCGGAATCGACGCGATCCCGTTGTGACAATGTCAAAGCGACCGTCTGGGGTTTCATCCGCCTGCCGCAGCACCGTTGCCGTTCCAACTAGGTGGAGGGCATCAAGTCCGGATTGCTCAATGGATTTGCCATCTTTTGTGGCGACAATGCCGAATTCACGGGATTCTTCATCGGCAATTTCCAGCAATTCCCGCACCATCATGCGATATCGCGGTTCAAAAATATGCAGTGGAAGCACAAGCCCGGGGACCATTACCGTATTCAATGGAAAGAGGGGCAAAGTGAAACTCACGTAGACAGACTAAACTCATTATCATGATTCGGCTGATTGACCTGCGGGAAAGCCATGAAAACCCGAGAAGTCTGGTTCCAAGGGCCAGTATGGACGTTGCGGACGCACAGGCTCAAATTGCGCCGATCCTCGCCGATGTCAAAGCCAGAGGTGCAGAGGCGGTCAACGAATGGTCGAGCAAACTTGACGGAGCGGTTCCACCATCACTGCGTGTTCCAGATGAACTCCTTGTCCAATCAGCACAAGAACTTGATGCTGATGTCAGGGCGGCACTCATTGAATCCATTCGCAGGGCACGGTTGGTTCACGGTGATCAGCGCCGAGCAGATGTTCACACTGACGTTGTGCCTGGGGGAGCCAATTCAGGCGGAAGCGTTACAGAGAGATGGCTGCCTGTTGAGCGAGTGGGCCTTTATGTCCCAGGGGGGCGTGCTGTTTATCCCAGCAGTGTTGTCATGAATGTGGTCCCGGCTCAGATTGCGGGCGTCGCATCCATTGCTGTGGTTTCACCACCGCAAAAGGACTTTGATGGGTGGCCTCACCCGACGATTTTGGCGGCCTGTCATCTCTTGGGTGTTACCGAGGTTTATGCGGTGGGTGGAGCTCAGGCAGTTGGCATGCTCGCTTACGGTGTTGAACTCCCTGATGGAAATTGCGAACCCGTTGACTTGGTAACTGGGCCAGGAAATATTTATGTCACAGCCGCAAAGCGAGCCCTGCAGGGGGTGATTGGTATTGACTCGGAGGCAGGACCGACGGAAATTGCCATTCTTGCTGACTCAGGTGCCGTTGCCTCACATGTTGCAGCTGACCTTATAAGTCAAGCCGAGCACGACGTTTTGGCGGCCGCGGTTCTCGTAACCCCCGATGTGGAGTTGGCTGATGCTGTTCATGCGGAGTTGGAACACCGCGTTGCCCAGACAAAACATGGGGAACGTATTGCGGAGTCACTCGGAGGTGAACAAAGCGCGATCATTATTGTTCGCGACATCGAGCAAGGGCTCGAAGTTGTAGACGCTTACTCGGCAGAACACCTTGAGATTCACACCGCTGATGCCAGAAACATTGCTTTGAGAGTCAAGAACGCTGGCGCGATTTTTATTGGAACGCATTCGCCCGTTTCGCTCGGTGATTACTGTGCGGGCTCAAATCATGTCCTCCCAACCGCAGGTGCGGCACGACACTCATCAGGACTATCCGTGCAGAGCTTCTTGCGCGGCATTCATCTAATTGAATACTCAGCGCCCGCGTTGGCCGACGTTGCCCCCCATGTGATTGCTTTGGCCAACGCTGAGGATCTCCCAGCGCACGGCGAGGCAATCGCTGTTCGGCAGGAACAGTGAGCAAGTTCCGTCTGCCCTTGCGCGAGGATTTAATTGGGCAAGATCCATACGGAGCTCCTCAGGACAGGGTTGTCGCTCGACTCAATGTCAATGAAAATCCATTCGCACCATCGCAAGAATTGCGACAAGCATTAGCGGCTGCCGTGATGGAAAGCAGTGCGGAGATCAACCGCTACCCAGATCGCGATGCGGAGCAATTGCGGGGAGCGCTTTCGAATTACATTGTGCGCGAGGCTGGAATCACTGTTGCATGGGAGCAAATTTGGGTTGCCAATGGTTCCAATGAAGTCATGTCACACGTCATGTCCGCATTTGGTGGACCAGGTCGTGTCGCACTCACATTTGCGCCGACATATTCCATGTACCCCGATTATGCCCGTGATTCATTCACAAACCTGATCACCATTGAGCGTACCGCCGATTTCACAATCGATGTCGGTGGCGCATGTGAAGCAATAGTTGCGAATCGGCCAAGTTTGGTACTTGTCGCCTCGCCGAATAATCCGACGGGCACGGAGACACCCTTGGATGCATTGCGAGCGCTTGCTGAATGCGCCGAGCACAACAATGCACTGCTTGTTGTTGACGAGGCGTATGCCGAGTTCCGCAGGGACAAGGAGTCCACAGCGATCAGGCTTCTCCACCAATTTCCAAACATAATTGTCACTCGGACCATGAGCAAGGCTTTTGGATTCGCGGGTGCCCGGGTTGGCTACTGTCTGGCAAGTTCTCCAGCGATCATTAACGCCTTGATGTTAGTTCGGTTGCCATACCACCTTTCAGCGATTACTCAGGCGGTTGCAATCGCTGCATTGTCCATGACTGGCGAACTTGCGAACCAAGTTGAGATTCTCAGGAGTGAGCGGGATGCTTTGGTTCAAGATTTACTGGACCTGAACATTCAGGTGGTCCCGAGCGATGCCAACTTTATTTTATTTGGTCAATTCCCCAGCCGGCACGACGTGTGGCAGGCCCTGTTGGACCGAGGCGTGCTCATCCGCGAAACGGGACCCGAAGGCTGGCTGCGTGTTTCGATCGGTACTCCAGAGGAAAATAAGTTATTCATTGAGAGCATGAGAAACATCATGAATTTGAACCCGATACTCTAGGTCACAAGGCAGATTGCTCATAACAGAAACGGATCGTAATGACTCGGCAAGCTCGAATTGAACGTTCAACCAAGGAAAGTTCTGTTCTCGTGGATCTAATTCTCGATGGCACAGGTAGCAGCACCATTGAAACTGGTGTTCCCTTCTTTGATCACATGTTGGCTCAGTTGGCCAAGCACGGTGGATTTGACTTGGTAATTGAAACCAAAGGCGATCTCGAGGTTGATGCCCACCACACGGTCGAAGACACGAGTCTGGCTTTGGGCCAGGCGTTGAATCAGGCTTTGGGTGATCGAGCTGGTCTCAATCGCTACGGCGACGCACTTGTGCCCCTCGATGAATGTTTAGTGCAATCCGCCGTCGACCTCTCAGGGCGTCCGTACCTAGTGCATAGCGAGCCAGACCTCGTTGAACTGATAGGCAGCTACGACACAACTCTGACGAGACATATTTGGGAATCGATTGTCGCGACCGCTCAAATAACACTCCATGTGAACGTACTTGCGGGCAGGAACGCCCATCATGTTGTTGAAGCCCAATTCAAAAGCGTGGCGCGATCATTGCGCACCGCCGTTGCTGTCGATCCGCGAGTGGTGGGGGTGCCCTCAACCAAGGGCACGCTGACGGCTTCATAGCCCATTCGGCAGAGCCAATTCATTCATGTCTGTAAAGAAGAGTGTTGTTGTTCTGGACTACGGATTTGGCAATGTGCGTTCCGCCGTCCGAGCACTTGAGCACATTGGTCTGGAGGTGAAGCTCACCTCGGATTTCGAGACTGCGATGGCAGCCGATGGACTAGTAATCCCGGGCGTCGGCGCTTTTGCCGCGTGCATGGCTGGTATCGAGGCCGTTAATGGCCCCGCCCTAGTTGATGCCCGATTGATTGCAGGGGCACCGATTCTGGGAATTTGTGTGGGCATGCAGATCATGTTTGACCGTGGAATTGAACATGATCAGGAATGCAACGGCTTGGGGCAGTGGCCTGGCACCGTTACTAAATTGCCCGCATCAATCACCCCGCACATGGGCTGGAACACCGTTCAGGCACCTGAAGATTCACTGATCTTCGCGGGACTGGCTCACGAGTCTTTCTACTTTGTCCATTCCTATGCAGCCCAAGAGTGGGCAATGACCGACACAGACAAGTATCAAAAGCCGCCACTCGTCACGTGGTGCAACTACGAGTCCCCATTTGTCGCCGCAGTGGAGAATGGTCCACTCACCGCCGTGCAGTTTCATCCTGAGAAGTCAGGTGAAGCCGGTTTGGGGCTCCTGCGCAATTGGGCACTCACGTTGACGTGAGGGGCTGCGCCTAGACTTGGGTAATGAATTCCGCTCCCGGATTTGCTCTCCTTCCTGCTGTTGATGTATCTCAAGGTCAGGCCGTGCGTCTGGTTCAGGGCAAAGCCGGAACGGAGAAGAGTTATGGCTCACCCATTGATGCTGCGCGTTCCTGGGTCAATCAGGGTGCAGAGTGGATTCACCTCGTCGACCTTGATGCGGCTTTTGGCACAGGATCCAATGCGGAGTTAATTGCTCACGTGGTTCATCAGGTGAGGGACTCCGTAAAAGTGGAATTGTCCGGAGGAATCCGTGACACAGACAGCCTCAAAGCGGCCCTTGCCACGGGCTGCACTCGGGTCAATCTTGGTACGGCTGCATTGGAAAATCCTGATTGGACGGCCCATGTAATTGCAGAGCACGGTGAGCGGATTGCCGTCGGCCTCGACGTCAAGGGTCACACACTCGCTGCGCGGGGTTGGACCACCGAGGGTGGCGATCTGTGGGAGGCAATCGGTCGACTCGATGCTGCAGGGTGTGCACGCTACGTTGTCACGGATGTTCACAAGGACGGCATGATGCACGGTCCCAATATTCATCTGTTAAAGGAAGTTGCAGCAGCGACCAGGACACCAATAATTGCGTCCGGTGGAATTGCGCACCTGGAAGATCTGCATAAGTTGGCCGAAATCAAGGGTATTGAAGGTGCCATTGT
>Ga0129327_10000217_pt1 | contig 35209 bp, 34 predicted proteins | sample CPBDNA_6_FD_111799 | JGI IMG/M metagenome (GOLD analysis project Ga0129327, IMG submission 111799) | Freshwater to marine salinity gradient microbial communities from Chesapeake Bay, USA - CPBay_Spr_31_0.8_DNA | ecosystem: Environmental > Aquatic > Marine > Coastal | place: USA: Chesapeake Bay... | reverse complement strand
ATCCCAGAAATCACGATCGGTGACACTCTCGCTGACATTGAGAACCCGGTTGCCCTTCCCGTTATTACCGTGGACGAGCCATCGATCTCCATGACCATCGGTATCAATACCTCACCGCTTGCTGGTCGCAGTGGGGGCACAAAGTTGACGGCCAACATGGTTAAAGAGCGCTTGTACGCCGAGACAATCGGAAACGTCTCTATTCGCGTCCTTCCTACTGAGCGTCCTGACACCTGGGAAGTTCAGGGTCGCGGCGAACTTCAGTTGGCGATCCTCGTGGAGATCATGAAGCGTGAAGGTTTTGAAATGACCGTGGGCAAGCCCCAGGTTGTGACTCGGACAATTGACGGCAAAGTTCATGAGCCCGTTGAGCGACTGTCCATTGATATCCCCGAGGATTACCTCGGTGTTGTCACGCAACTGATGGCGCTACGCAAAGGTCGCATGGAGCAAATGACAAACCACGGCACCGGTTGGGTTCGCATGGAATACCTAGTTCCTGCTCGCGGATTAATTGGTTTCCGCACGGAGTTCCTCACCGAAACTCGTGGAACAGGTCTGCTGCACCATGTGTTTGATAAATACGAACCATGGTTTGGCGAATTACGCACTCGTCCCACGGGTTCACTGGTTGCAGACCGCACGGGTCCAACAACAGGCTTCGCGTTATCCAACCTTCAAGAGCGCGGCACCATGTTCGTGGGACCGGGTACAGAGGTCTATGAAGGCATGATCGTTGGAGAGAACTCCAGATCAGATGACATGGATGTCAATCCCACCAAGGAAAAGAAACTGACAAACATGCGTCAGTCCTCCTCCGATGTGCTCATTCCGCTGATTCCTCACAAAGCTTTGTCGCTTGAGCAGGCTCTTGAATTCTGCCGTGAAGACGAATGCGTTGAGGTAGCTCCCGCTGCTGTTCGACTTCGCAAGGTGATCCTCAACGCTGGGGAGCGTCAGCGCGCGGGGCGCAACAAGTCAAAGAGTTAGCCACTGCTACCAGGTATTACGCGGCAAACGACATTGTGAGTTTGTCGCCGCCAAGCGTTTCAAACTCAAATGAGTCACCAGGTACAGTTCGAATGGGTGGAACAATCGATCCAAGAAGGATGATGTCGCCTGCTCTGGTGCCGCTGGATAAGCGTTGGTCATCATCGAAAATGGTGGCTAAATGGGCAAGATTAGTGAGATAGTCACCCGTGATCTCTTGAACATTGGTCACTGTTTCACTCCAAGCGTTATTAGTTTTGACGCGACCCGAGAGTGATTCGGGCCCATCACCCCAGCCAACTGTTAAGTCCGCTCCAAGAATGTAGTGACGCTGGAAAATATTGCCTTCGATGATTCGCGTCGCGTTTTCGGGCACGTGATCAAGGTCAACAATTTCAAAAGCAGGTAGAAATGCATCGATACAGTCGCGAACCTGTTCGGGAGTTGCATTGCCCGGCAGTGGCGCATTGAGCCGAACGGCGATCTCAGCTTCAATGGCAGGACCTGTCCAACCTTGGACATCGAGGACATGCTCATTGGCCAACTCACCTGAATTGAGAAGGTAGCCAATCAATGGCTTCTCAATCCCAAGAAGTTGTAGGCCTGAGGGTGAACCGAAACCAAATTTCCAACCGCGCTGTTGATCTCTGTCCGTGGGCATGGCGACGAGTGAATTAGTGCTCATGGCCTACTTCATATCCTGCGTCCTCTAGAGAACCTGCGCCACCCCAACCCCAGACGAGCACCACGTCTTGATCCGTCGTGTTTTTGAAGCCGTGCCATTGGCCTCGCGGAGTGAATACAACATCTCCTTGATTGGCGGGCTGCTCTCCGTCATCGGTATACATCACGCCACTACCGCTAAGGACTATCCAGAACTCGTCTGCGTGGAAATGTCGGTGCCGATCATGCATCGCGCCGGGCGGGAGAACTGTCCACCCAACGAGCAAGTCCTTTGAACCCGCTGTTGCTTTGTCAATGAGGAACTGAACTTGCATGTCGACCCAACCTTCATCCCGCCTTAGTCCAGGCACAAGGGGTACGTCCTTGAGGTTGGTGATAAAGCGCTGTGCTTCTGTTGAATCTGGACCCATTATTGCTGCCCTCCCATTCTCCGGTATGCCTCGTGAGCAACGACAAAATCATGATGTCCTAATCCCATGCCGCGAGAGACGTTCATCATTTCATTCGCGGCGACGGCCAATGGAACTGGTGATGCCAGCAGGCGACCTTGCTCGAGCACGAGTGTCATGTCTTTTTGCTGGAGGGCAACGTCGGCGAGTGGTTTCTCCGGCATGTGCCCCTCGAGGATGAATGGACCTCGGTAACCAAGCACGGGGGAGGCGGCGACGCTGTTAAGAATCGCTTGGACTGCCGCTTCGCGATTAACGCCACCCTTTTCAGCTAAGGCGACGGCTTCCCCGAATGCGATGACCTCGACCATCAAGAGCAGATTCACAGAGAGTTTGAGCTGTACCGCAAGCCCACTTCCTCCGATGTAATTGACGGTTGGCCCAACTGCAGAAAGTACTTCCTCGGCTCGATCAAAACCGATCTTGTCACCACCGACCATGACCGATGCTTTGCCTTGCACAATAGTGACTGGGCTACCGCTGAGGGGAGCGTCCAACATGATTCGTCCTGCATCGGTGAACTTCTGGGACACCGACCTACTGACATCAGGGGAAATTGTGCTCATGTCCGCATACACGGCATCGGGACCGAGAGTTTCTAAGACTCCATCTGGACCACAGGCAACCTGTTCGACGGCCTTTCCATCGGTGACAATGGAGAGAACAACGTCCGCTCCCAATGCTGCAGCGGCTGGCGTGGGTGCGGTTGTCATGCCGAGTTCAACGAGTGCGGCGTCCTTGCCAGGTGTTCTATTCCATCCTCGAACCTGATGTCCGGCCTCGAGAAGTCGCGGAACAATCACTTGCCCCATGTCTCCTAATCCAATAAAGCCTACGATTGCCATGAGTTTCCTCTCTTTGAATGCTCCACCGATTAAACCTTGCCCTCGCCATGCACGTGATATTCGAGTTGTCTTGCCGCTTGCCGCCCCTTGGTATCAATGCCAGTGGGTATCCACCCGCAAGCGTTTGCTCCAGGTGACCAGATTGTTTGGCTCTCGCCAGGGACAAAAAATTCGATGAAAACCATGTCTTCCGAGGCGTGCGGATTATGAAACCAATGTGGCTCATTTTCAAAGTTGTACAATAAATCACCCGTTTCAAGTATCACCTCTTCACCGTCGAGGACAGCAACCCCGGAGCCAGAAATGATGTATTGAAAATGTTCGGCACCGATGTGATGGTGCTCGGCACCCGACGCTCCGGGTGGATAAATGATCATTTCCCCCTTGACCGCATCTGTTCCCCACAATTCAGGACTGGCAAGGTAAATGCGTTTACGGGTGTCATGTTCGGAGTTGAGTACTGGTTCCACGCTCCAGTCCACTTGGAAAAACAGGTTCTTGGGCAACTCAGGATCATAACTGCTGGCAAGGGGCACACGAGCCATGAAAATGCGGGACTCGGTAGTACTGACGAATTGCACGACCGCACCCATCCCGATCACGAATAGGTGGTCAGTGGTGGCTGGTTCATCATTAATTGCACCTGCACCCGACAAAATCTGGATCCAGATCAATTCCGAGGCCTGGGCTGTAATGTCGAGTTGTCCTAATTCTGAGATCTCGAGAATGCTTATCTCAACGCGGCCATCGGTGGTGGCGGTGTGAGCAGAGAGAAGTTCTTGCGATGTCACTTTCTCAGCCAGCGCCCGATGTGGGACATCAAGCGAGCGTATGACCAGTGCCATGTGTTGAGCTCCTTTACATATCCCCGACCACTGCAAGATAGCGGATTCACCACCTTAACCGCAATCGATTGCAGAAAATTGGGATGAGACTAAAGGAGTGACAATGGGGGACAAGGGGGACAAGGGGGTGGCCTTGTGAACTGGCGGGACCATGAGGGGAAAGAGGAGTGCTATCGGCCCATTCTTACGATCAGATAACAGCTCGTCGGATGGTTACCTAAAAGTAAGTTGGTCGGTGTAGCCTGCGGCGTCGCATGCAAATGCGAGGGATCCATCTTCTTTTAGTTTTCTACGTTTTGATATCGCTGGTAATCGTGCAGGAAAGTGGGGACTGTCCGTGTCACTGACTGTTGAGCCTGGATCTGCCGAGGGTGCTGCACTTTTGGGCAATGGCGCATCGTCGGGCGATTTCGCTGGTCTTTCACTTCGTGCGTTGGCGTGGCGACGGCTCCGGCGGGACAAAGCGGCCATGGTTGCCATGGTGTTTTTGCTCCTAGTTGCCTTCATTGCAATTTTCACTCCTTGGATTGTGGGTCTAATGGGACTGGATCCATATTCCTTTGACCAGGAGGCACTCGACCCAGCCCTGGGTTCAATTCCGCTCGGGCCATGGGGAGGGATTTCGTGGGATCACCCATTGGGCGTGGAACCGCTGACGGGTCGCGATATTTTTGCTCGCCTTCTCTATGGCGCCAGGGTCTCGCTTTTTATCGCCTCGACGAGCGTGTTGTTTATTGTCATCATTGGCACGACGGTGGGAATCGTCGCGGCTTACAAGGGTGGGTGGCTCGATACTTTGATCGGACGCCTCACCGATCTCATTCTCGCTTTCCCCTTCCTGTTGATCTTGATCGCGCTAAGTCCGGTTCTCACCCAGCGGCTTGAAGCAATTGGGTTTAGTCCGGAATGGGCACGCTTTGGCTACATCATCATTGTTTTTGTGGTCTTTGGCTGGCCATATCTTGCGCGTTTAATTCGTGGACAGGTTTTAAGTTTGCGCGAGAGGGAATTTGTCGAGGCCGCGGTTGCTACCGGCGCCCCAACCCGCCGCATTCTGTTCAAAGAAATGCTGCCGAATCTCTGGGCGCCCATCATCGTGTACGCCACAATCTCATTGCCGACTTTGATTGCCGCTGAAGCTGTGCTGTCGTACTTGGGTGTTGGAATCATTGAGCCAACGCCATCGTGGGGCAAGATGCTTTCCGACTCAGTTCGCTATTTCGTGATCATTCCGTCGTACCTATTCATTCCAGGAACCGTGCTCTTTCTCGTGGTTTATTCATTTAACGTTTTTGGCGATGCCATCCGTGATGCCTTAGATCCACGCGGGAGTAGGAACAACTAACAAAGAATTCAGTGACCCCACCTCGGGGTGATTGAAGGATGGTGGCTCGGAGCTGCCGTCCAAGAAAGGGAGGAACAATGAGAACAAAGTCCATGCGTGGGCTTGGCCTCGTTGCAGTAGTCGCATCCGGCGCACTCGTATTAGCCGGCTGCGGTAGCAGCGACGACGGTGGAACAGCAAGCGATACAGCAAGTGAATCCGCAAGTGAATCCACGGGCGGAGAAGATCCTGCAGCGGCCGACGGAGGCAACGCTGGCGGCACAATCAACGTGCTCACACTTGAAGAGCAATTCCTGCATATTGATCCACAACGTGTTTACACAGGCGTCGATCTCGCATTCCTAAACGGCTACATGCAGCGCACACTGACTGCATACAAGTTCGCAGAAGGTGCCGAAGGCGTCACGATCGTTCCAGACATGGCAACTGATCTCGGTACACCCAATGCAGATGGAACCCAGTGGTCCTTCACAATCCGTGATGGCGTCACATTCGAAGATGGCTCTGAAGTTGGTTGCGCCGATGTGAAGTACGGCGTTTCCCGTACCTTCGCTCAGGACGTGATCACTGACGGACCGACATATGCAATCTCTTTGTTGGATATCCCAACAGATGCCGATGGTGCTTCGGTTTACAAGGGACCATACGTCACCGAGGGCAATGACATGGCAGCATTTGATGCCGCGATCACTTGCTCCGACGACAACAAGACAATCACCTTCAACTTGAGCCGCCCATCCGGTGACTTCAACTACACGGTGACCTTGACAGCATTCTCACCTGTCCCAGCAGCTGCTGACACGGGCGAGGGCTATGACAACGCACCAGTGTCATCTGGTCCATACAAGATCTCTGAGTACACCAAGGGCCAGAAGATGGTCCTCGTGCGCAATGAGAACTGGAACCCAGATTCAGACGATTACCGTCCTGCGTACCCAGATCAGATTGTTGTTCAGTTCGCTCTTGATCCTTCAGCGATCGATCAGCGTCTGATCGCTGATGCTGGCGACGACCAGACCGCTGTGACCTTCGCAGGTCTTACTCCAGAGTCACTGGCAACAGTGTTCGCTGGCGGCGATCCTCGTTTCACAGAGCGCTCAGTTGATGGTCTGGACCCATACGTTCGTTACCTCGCAATTAACACGCAGAAGGTTCCGAACCAGAAGCAGCGTCAGGCAATTGCAGTCGCAATTAACCGCGGCGAACTCATCACTATCGCTGGTGGCGACTTTGCAGGTTCCGAGGGTGATGGCGTGATTAAGCCAAACCTTGCAACTGACTATGAAGCATCCGGCATGTGGGATGGCCTCCTCGGAGGAACCGTTCCAAGTGAGGGTGACCCAGAGTTGGCCAAGAAGCTCATTGCTGAGTCAGGCGAGCCAATGCCCGCAATTACATACGATTACCCGCAGACACCAACCAATGACAAGGCTGCTGCATCAATCCAGGCTGCACTCGCAGCTGCAGGTATTGAATGCAAGCTCAATGCCATTGAAGCTGGTCAGTACTACGGCGTCGTACTTGATCCCGAACAAGAAGGCGCTCTCGTGAGTGCTGGTTGGGGTCCTGACTGGCAGAACGCATCCACCGTTATCCCCGAACTCTTCGGTGTCAATGGTGGATTCAACCTCTCACGCGTGGATGATCCCGCATTCGAGGAAATGGTTCAGGTAGCACTTGCCAACACGGACCGCGCATCACAGGCGGCCGAGTGGAAGGAACTGAACAAGTACGCCATGGAGCAGGCTTGGGCTATCCCAACCCGTTTCGGCAAGATTCAGTACCTGTGGGGTTCCAAGGTGGGTAATGCCTACCTCTGGGACGCATATGGTTCCTTCCCATTTGGTGAGCTGTACGTAGCTCAGTAACAGGTCATTGGGGGGTGGGCCCTGCGCAAGCAGGGCCCACCTTCCTGTCACACAGCAATTCCTATCCCCAACAAGGGGAGTCTGAACCTAAGGACCTCAACCCGAAGGACTTGATTTGACCGCTTATGTGATCCGCCGAATCTTGACCGGCATCTTGATTCTGATCTTGCTCAGCATGGTCACGTTTCTGCTGTTCAATGCTCTCCCGGCGGATCCTGCTGCCCTAACGTGCGGCAAGTCATGCAACCCTCAGGTAATCGCCGCCAACAGGGTTCGGCTCGGTTTGGATCAACCGCTCTACATGCAGTACGTTGAATTTGTCAAAGGAATTTTCTTTGGCCGCACCTATGGTTCCGGCACTGCAACTTTTGAATGCGATGCGCCATGTTTGGGCTACTCTTTCCGCAAGGGCGAACAGGTCACTCCATTAATCCTGAAGGCACTTCCTGTCACAATCTGGCTTTCCTTAGGAGCGTTCCTCCTGTGGCTGATCCCAGGTGTGTTGCTCGGCATTTACGCATCGCGCCGCAGGGGGCGTTGGCAGGAGCGCGTAACGCTTGGATCCGCCCTCGTCGGGTACTCATTCCCTTCATTTTTCATCGGTCTTCTCCTTTTGTTTTTCGTTGTTATTCGCTGGCAATGGCTGCCCTATCCCAGCTACATTTCGCCATTCGAAAATCCCGTTCAGTTCCTACAAACTATGGTGCTGCCTTGGCTGACCCTTGCACTCGTTTATATGGCTTTCTATATTCGTCTCACCCGAAACCAACTCTTGGAAACCTATAGCGAGGATTACATCCGTACTGCTCGCGCAAAGGGATTGAAAGAAGGGGTTGTTATTCGCAAGCATGCATTGCGAGCGGGACTCACCCCAATCGTTACCGCGGCAGGCTTGGATCTTGCAGGCTTGCTCGGTGGAGCGATCATCACGGAGAGCATCTTTAGTCTGCCGGGTGTTGGTCGGCTTGCCGTCGATGCAGTCATCGATGCCGATCTTGCGGTCATCACTGCAACGGTCCTACTCGCGGGCACGTTCATTATTACGGCAAATATTGTGGTGGACCTCTTGTACGCGGTCATTGACCCGAGAGTGAGGCTGGCATGAGTTTCCTCACCGTTAATGACCTGCAGGTGGCATTTAGCACAGAAGACGGTGTTGTCCACGCTGTGGATGGTGTCTCATTCACTCTTGAGCGGGGCAAGACACTTGCGATCGTGGGTGAATCGGGATCAGGCAAAAGCGTGACATCGCAAGCCATTATGGGATTACACACTGGTCGTGGGGTCAAGATCTCGGGTGAGATTCACCTTGACGGTATTAACTTGGTCACTGCCTCGAGCGAGCAAATGCGTTCCATGCGAGGCAATCAAATGGCCATGATTTTCCAGGACCCATTTGCGTCACTTCATCCGTTCTATCGAATCGGCCGCCAGATCTCTGAGGCCGTTTTGGCTCACCGTAAGGTATCCAAGAAAGAAGCTAAGGCTGAAGCCTTGCGCATGCTCACCAAAGTGGGGATTCCTAATCCCGAGCAGCGCATCGAGGACTACCCCCATCAACTCTCAGGCGGTATGCGCCAGAGGGTGATGATTGCCATGGCTCTGATTAATGGTCCTGAACTTTTGATAGCCGATGAACCAACAACAGCACTGGATGTCACGGTGCAGGCACAGATCCTTGAGCTCCTTGCCGAACTGCAGGCGGAGTTCAACACCGCCATTATTTTGATCACCCATGACCTGGGAATCGTGGCTGACATGGCGGACGAAATTGTGGTCATGTACGGCGGACGAATCGTTGAGCGGGCGGGGTTGCATGACCTTTTCTACCAGCCGCAAATGCCTTATACGGTGGGACTGTTGTCCTCTGTTCCTCGCCTTGACTCAGCAGGGAATCGCCTGCTGTCCATTGGTGGGCAGCCGCCTTCGCTGATCCACTTGCCGCAAGGCTGTGTTTTCCATCCACGTTGTGCTGCACGCAACCCAGAGGTCGAGTTGCAGTGTGCGACGGTCCGTCCCGAGCTACGAAAAGTTTCCGATGATCACCTAGTTCGGTGTCATTTGGATGAAGCCGAGCGTGAGGCATTCGCCACAAAGCGCCTAGCGGAGGTGTTAGACGGTGAGTGAAATTCTAAAGGTTGAAAATCTTGAAAAGAAGTTCCCTATTACCAAGGGAATCTTGTTCAAGAAGCAAATTGGTTCAGTCAATGCGGTCAATGGCATAAACCTGTCACTAGGCGAGGGTGAGACTTTGGGTCTCGTAGGTGAGTCAGGTTGCGGTAAGTCAACTGCAGGTCGGGCAATTTTGCGACTGCTGGATCCATCTGCTGGGACAGTGACATTTGAGGGCACGGACATCACGACCATGAGCCGCAAAGACTTGGTTCCCATGCGCAGTCGCATGCAAATGATCTTTCAAGATCCATTCAGTTCACTGAACCCACGCCACACGGTGGGAAGCATCATTAGTGCCCCCTATGCCGTTCAAGGAATTAAGCCTGAGGGCGGAGTCAAGCGAGCCGTGCAAGAAACAATGGAACGAGTAGGTCTTAATCCCGAGCACTACAACAGGTATCCCAATGAGTTTTCAGGTGGTCAAAGGCAGCGCATCGGTATTGCGCGTGCTGTAACCCTCAAGCCAAAGTTCATTGTCTGCGATGAACCGGTTTCAGCGCTCGATGTGTCAATTCAAGCGCAGGTCATTAATCTTTTGCAGGATTTGCAGGATGAATTTGGAATCGCATATTTATTCGTTGCACATGATTTGTCCGTCGTGCGACAAATCTCAGACCGTGTTGCCGTGATGTATTTAGGGCACATTGTTGAACAAGCGCCACGTGATGGCCTTTACAGCCATCCGTATCACCCGTACACGCACGCATTGCTTTCAGCGGTGCCCGTTCCTGATCCAAAACTTGAAGCGCAACGCGAGCGCATCGTGCTTCAAGGGGATCTACCATCGCCCATTAACTTGCCATCTGGATGCGTATTTAGCACGCGGTGCTGGAAAGCCACGGATCTTTGTCACTCCACAATGCCTGAGTTGAAGGAGATGGGGGATGGACATAAAGTCGCTTGCCATTTCCCAATCATGGAGTCTCTGGGAAGTGTGACCATTTTTGGACCTGACTCCGGTCTTACCCCGCAACCAGACAGAGTCGTTCAACCTCCGAGTGAGGTTCTCCAGGATATGGAGTCAGGTCGCGCGCTGCGCCCCAAAGACATTGATTACGCAGGTGGGGAAGAGCCGTACTAGTCCATTGGTGAGTCTTGCTGCAGGTGTTGTTGAAAGAAGCGCAATTCAGTCAGCAATAAATTTTCTGCCACGATTTCCTGTGGTGTCATATGTGTGACACCGGTAAGAGGAAGAACAGAATGATCTTTGCCTGCCGCAAGGAGCGACCCTGAGAGTTGCAGTGTGTTAGCGAACAACACATTGTCATCTGCTATCCCATGAATGATCAACAGGGGACTTTCCAGCCCGTCAGCCTTGGTGAGCAGTGATGTTTGTGCATAAACCGCCGGGTTGTCTTGGGGGCTGCCCAAGTATCTCTCGGTATAGGCAGTGTCATAGAGGGCCCAATCCGTGACAGGAGCTCCGGACACGGCGGCGTGAAAGACATCAGAGCGTTCAAGTACGGCGAGTGCTGCAAGGTAGCCTCCAAATGACCAGCCGTGAATGCCTACTCGAGTTAAGTCAAGATCGGGGAATTGCTCGCCAAGGTTGGTGAGGGCCGCCACTTGGTCTTCGAGAACCTTCGAAGCAAGGTCCATCGAGATTTCATATTCGAATTTGGGGCCGCGCGATGGAGTGCCCCGATTGTCAGTGACCACGATTGCGAACCCATGGTTTGCCAACCATTGGTCGGAGCAAAAGGCTAGGCCCGATTGAATGACCCGCTGGAAGTGTGGTCCGCCATAGGGGGCGCAGATCACGGGAATTTTGGTACCAGGCACATGGTCCTGAGGCCAGATTATGGCGCTGCGCAATTGCCGCTCGCCCGTCAAAGCAATATTGACTCGAGGGGAAATTACTGGGGTTTCAGCATTATTGGTGAATGTGTGGAGCACGTCATCTGGCTCTTCCAGATTTATCAACGTGTATGTGGTTCTTGTTGAATCAAGATCTGTGTGGGCAAGGGTGATGAGGTCGTGATCTACCGTGGCACTCGTGAGCCCATGGTTGTGGCACAGCGGTCCGAGTTTTTGGTGGAAAACTATTTGAGCGGTGGGATCGGTCGAACCGATGAAGACAAGTTCGGGGTCGGTGCTGATTACACCGCTCACTTGAATATCCGGTGAACTGACTGGTTCGCCATTGATGCAGAGCCTAAAAGTGTCATCGATTGGACGAATCTCGATGAGTTCACCCTTGGAATTCAGTGCAGGAACTCCCGGATAAACCGTGTGCCAAGGCGATTCAATGCGGGTGGCAATTTCAGTTAGTTCCGCGTTATCAATGGCAAATATCTTCAGTGTCTGTTGATCCCGAGATAGAACACTGATTGTCGGGTGCGCTCCCGACATGGTGACGGTGACTAAATAGGGAAATTCCTCGTGATCCCAATGGATTTCAGTGCTCTTTCCCTGGAGATCGACTTCATGCAAACTGACCACGGCATTGGCGGTTCCCGCGAACGGATACTTGTGGGAACGAGCAGGAGTCTTTGGATGTGCAGGATCTGAGATCCAGGCGATCTGCACATTAGATTCATCGACTCGCTCAACAAACAATGCTTGGGAATCTGGCCGCCACCAGTGACCACGCATTCGCTCGAGTTCTTCGGCGGCAGCAAAATCGGCTAGTCCCCAGCTGACATGCTCCTCGTTTTCAGCGGGACCGCAGAGTTTGAGAGGTTCGGGAACTGCAGAGTCAATAGTGACGGCAAACACCGAGCCTTGGGTGACATATGCGATTCGCTTTCCATCGGGACTGATTCGAGGGTCAACGCACGCACCCTGAGTTGGCAATTTGTTCACATGTGGCGGTTGCACCTCTGAATGCAATTCAATCCAGTAAAGCTCGCCGTCCACGCTAAATGCTGCTCGGGTCATGTCTTTATCTACCGAGAATGCAGTGATGCCCTCAGTGACTTCTCGCATGCGTTCACGCCTAGCCCGTTCGGCGTCAGGGATGTCTCCGCTGGAACCCAACTTCGCCGCACTCACAAGCTTGTTTTCTACCCAGGGGGCACCCGCATCCAGCGATTGCGGTTGAGCACACCACAGGTCACCGGGTGCGGAACGGCCCGACTCGCTTCGAATGAAGAGGACAATTTCCCGGTCAGCGTTAAGGCGGAAGTTTCGAGGAGCGCCGAGCCGAAAGCTTCGAGTAAGTGCCCGTTGCCTGGGAAATGATTCAGTCATGCGTGAATCATGCACCACTCAGCGCGAGCAGTACCCTTGAGTGGTGACTGAAATAAAATCCCACGACAAGCGGCTGCTTATCGTTCACGCCCACCCAGACGATGAAACAATTGGTACCGGCGCGACCATGGCGAAATATGTCGCTGAAGGCGCACAGGTGACCCTCGTGACTTGCACTCTCGGCGAAGAAGGTGAGGTGCTGGTTCCTGACTTGGCTCACCTGGCGGCCGATCAAAACGATGCCTTAGGAACCCATCGAATCGGCGAGCTCACCGACGCCATGGCGCTGCTTGGGGTCACGGATTTTCGTTTCCTTGGTGGGGCAGGCAAGTATCGTGATTCCGGCATGATGGGTGTGCCCAGCAATGACCGACCAGATTCATTTTGGAGGGCCGACCTCTTGGCAGCCGCTACTGACCTCTGCGAAATCATTCGGGAGGTGCGACCTCAGGTCGTTGCAACATACGACGATTTTGGCGGCTATGGACATCCAGATCACATTCAGGCGCATCGGGTCACTCACTACGCCATTTCTTTGGCCGAGAGCCCCAGCTTTCGCCCCGATCTTGGCCCTGCCTGGTCGCCGAGCAAGGTGTACTGGACGGCGTTCCCGCGTTCGCGCATGGTTGAGGGGATAAAGAAACTGCAAGAGGCAGGCGATGACAGTGAATTCGCAAACATGGATCCTGACAATCTGCCATTTGTGTGCGATGACGAACTCATAACGACTGCCATCGAAGGCAGTGCGTACATGGACGCCAAATACGCTGCCTTGGCGGCTCATAAAACTCAGATCACTGCGGAGAGTGGGTTTTTCGCCCTGTCCAACAATCTGGGCATGGAAGTGTTCGCCACCGAGCACTTTCGTCTTGCACGAGGTAGCTCGCATCCGTCTGGACAGTACGAGGATGACCTATTCGCAGGGCTTTCGTGAGCGGTGAACTCTGTCCTTGGGAGAACTAGCGTTCTAGTCTCATTTGTTGTCTTGGGGTTGATTATTGGGATTTGTGGTGCCTTTTTTCAGGCTCACAGGTGGATCCCTGAACTTTTTGGTCGTTATCTCGTCATTCCATGGGGGACAATCATTCTTCTCGTTGTGTTGGTCCTGGTCACTCGAATGGCGACGGTAGCAACTGGCACGCGCTGGGGGGCTTGGCTTTTTGTCACAGGATGGCTGGCGTCCACGGTATTGCTGTCAGCCGATTCGCCGTCAGGGGACTTGGCCATCAGTTCGGGTGGCAGGCAATGGGTGTACCTCTTTGGCGGAATAATCGTGTGCACGGCTACAGCAACATTCCCTCCCCGCTTGGGCCGAGGAACCAAATCACAACCTCCAGCGTCCATTTCATGAATGGCAATTCGAATTGATGGAAGCATGTCGCTCAAGGGATAACCGCTCGTGGCTCTCTACCATGTGTGGACGGTCTCGCCGACAATATTTGCTGTCCAAGACGGAAATGCCCAAGACGGAAATGCCAAGGAGTGATTGAGTGTCCGAGCATCTGAAGATGCCCGAGCTGTCACGACAGACCCTTGTCATAATCGGGGCCTGCATCGCGGCGATCGTGGTGGTCTTCCTCGGCGCATTTGTAGCCACGAAAGACGGTGTCCGAGCCGGAACCATGGTGGACGGCATCAACTTGGGCGGGCTCAGTGAGGCCCAAGCGATCGCGGTTGTTGAGGAGACCTTGGGAGCAACATCAACAAAAAAGTTTGAAGTGGTTTCGGACGATCAGGCCGTTGAGCTGCGGCCCGCAGCCGCAGGAATCGTGCTCAATGCTCAAGCGACGGTGGATCAGGGAATGGCTCGAGGCTTTAATCCTTTTACCGTCATCACAGACTTGATCGGATCACGTGAGATAGAACCCGTTATCGACGTGGACCCCGTTGCACTTGCTGACCAAGTGGCATCGATTGCTGAAACCTTCGATGTTTTGCCCACCGAACCGGTATTAACCGTGATGGCGAAAAACATTTCTTTGTCGAAGGGCACTGAAGGCGTGACCGTTGACCAAGAGCAGTTGGCGCAAACTCTGGTTGCCGCGGTGCTGGAACCTCGTGTTCCCATTGAGGCGCCGGTGACGACCGCTCCGCCGAGAGTTTCAGAGGAAGTCGCGCTAGCGGCTGAGAAATTGGCTCAAAATGCTGTGGCCAACCCCGTGCGTGTCTCAGTCGATGGAGTGAACATCACAATTGAACCCAACGTCATTGCCCGAGCTTTGAGTTTTTCACAGCAAGGAAGTCAATTATCTCCGGAACTTGATGGCGCCATTTTGCATGCATCAATTGCGAATGAACTCAAGGGAGCGGAAAAGCCGGGGCGTGATGCAACTTTCAAAATCGTGAAAGGCTCTCCGGTCGTTGTGCCGTCAGTGGTTGGAACGGGTGTCTCCGACGCGAATTTAGCCACTTCAGTCCTAGGAGTCCTCGATAACCCTGATCCAAATCGGTCAGTTGTGGTTCCCGTTGGCTCTCGTGACCCGGCACTCACTACGGAGGCAGCTCAACGGTTAGGCATCACCGAGAAAATTTCGAGTTTCACGCAGCAATTCCAGTATGCCGCATATCGAGTCACAAATATCGGTCAAGCGGCTGAGTACGTTAATGGGACGTTGTTGCTACCAGGTGAAACATTTTCCATGAATGACACCATCAAAGAACGAACCGTAAAGAATGGTTACACGGTGGGGACAATTATCGGCCCGGGCGGAGTGTTTGAAGATGCACTGGGCGGCGGAGTATCTGCGGCGACTACCGCCGTTTGGACCGCAGCATTCTTTGCGGGTATGGAGAAAACGGATACGCGAGCACATTCGCTCTACATTTCCCGTTACCAACCAGGACTCGAGGCAACGGTTGCTTGGGGCATTTTTGATATGAAGTTCACCAATGACACTCCCAATGCGGTTTTCATCACCACGAAAATGACTAACTCCTCCATGAAGGTAACTTTTTGGGGAACCAAACAGTTTGATGAAATCACGGCGGAGTTCGGCGAGCGCACAAATATTCGTGAGCCACAGCGAGTGGTAAATCGAACAAAAAAGTGCAAGCCCCAGGCAGGTATTCCGGGATTCACCATCACGGTGGATCGAGTGTTTAAGAATGATGGCGAGGTCGTTGAGCGGGAGCCCATGACGACGGTTTATCGAGCTGGACCGGAAATCGTGTGTAAGAAGCCGAAGAAGGACAAGCCCGTTGATGAAATAACGGGGGAGACCTTTGACAACACGGTGGACCCCGATGTTGCACCAGCCTCCAGCCCCTCGGCGAGCTCAAAGCCCGAGAAAACCCAGAATTAGGTTGTAGTGACCTGCTGACCTTCGGCGTTATCTGTCACAACAAATCCCAGCTCAAGAATCTGATCCCGCAGTAAGTCGCTAGCTGCCCAATCTTTATTTGCTCGAGCCTGCGCGCGCTGGTCCAGCAATTGCGATACCGGAGCAGGAATGGTGAGGGTCTTGCCAATTTCGCGAGCCAGATCAAGGCCTAAAAGTGAATCGAGATGCACAAAAGTTTCGAACTTGGAACCAGCGCTGACAGTGTCGTCCTTTTCAAGGTTGCGCAATTCGTTAATGGCCATAGGTGTATTGAGATCATCAAAAAATAGTTCAGTAAATCGCTCCACGATTTTCTGAGCCATGGGCTCTGAAACTGAATGAGACCATTCATTAACTTTCGCGCGCCATTTATTGAGTTGGTCATTGGCAGCGGAGATGACATCCCAGGTTAGATTCATCTGGCTGCGATAGCGGTGCTGAAGAAATGCCAGACGCAAGGACAGCGGGTCAAATCCTCGCGCGATAACGTCTTCAACGAGTACGACATTGCCTGACGACTTACTCATTTTTCGATTTTCAAAGAGTAGATGTTCGGCGTGCACCCAATGTCCCACGACTTCACGCCCGGCCGCAGAGTTACTTTGCGCGCGTTCATCTTCATGATGCGGGAACCGCAGGTCGATCCCGCCAGTGTGTATGTCAATGGAGTCACCCAAGAGTTCAAGACTCATGGCGCTGCACTCGGTGTGCCAACCTGGAAACCCTCGACCCCAAGGCGTCTCCCAGGTCAATTGCGTTCGCTCTGCACCCGCACTCTTCCAGAGCGCCCAGTCGGCGTGGAAACGCTTTGCGCTCTCGCTGGTGTCGGCATCGAATTTGTGGCCAGGTTTGAGTTGGTCGAGTTTATTTCCACTGAGCGCACCGTAACCCGGAAAGGATTCCGCAGAAAAATACACGGAGTTGTCAGTCGCAATATAGGCATTGCCGCTGTCGATGAGCTGCTGAATCAAACTCACCATAGAGTCTATGGACTCACTCGCTTTTGGGTAGTTATCTGCTGGATAAATATTGAGTGCTCCAAGATCACGATGAAACCCAGCTTCGTAGTGAGCGGCGATCTCGAGCGCGGTCCGGCCCGTCTGGGCCGCTTGGGCCAGGACTTTGTCCTCGGTATCTCCTTGGCCCTCATCCACGTCGCCCAGGCCGCGATCATCGGCCATGTGGCCAACATCGGTGATATTTTGAACCACCTGGGTGCGGTAGCCCTGGAATCGAAGGCCTCGGGCAATGAGATCAGTGACTAAGAACGTCCGCATGTTGCCGACATGAGCGTCGCGGTAGACGGTTGGCCCGCAGGCATAAATTCGGGCGAACTCGGGATGGACTGTTTTTACGGTTCGTACCTCTCTGGTCATGGTGTCGTAGAGGCGCATGTCCCAACTCTAAAGGCAGGGGCAAAAACGGCACGCGCGAGTTCTGACGGTACGTCGGTCGTGCATTGGGCGGGCGGAATGTGTAAGTTGAGCACGCACGTACCCGCACATCACGGAATTCGTTTCGATTTGGTCAATTTCCTTGTGGCCATAACTGCTGAAACCTCACCGTGAACCTAGGCTAATTGGAGGCGATGGTGACCTACGTCATCACTTTTCCCTGTGTAGATCTCAAAGATAAGTCTTGCATTGAAGAATGCCCCGTGGACTGCATCTATGAAGGCGACCGGATGCTCTACATCCAGCCTGATGAATGCGTTGATTGCGGAGCCTGTGAGCCCGTGTGCCCGGTTGAGGCCATCTACTACGAAGACGATGTTCCTTCAGAGTGGAAGGACTACACCGCCGCCAATGCTGAGTTTTTTGCTGAACTGGGTTCGCCCGGTGGGGCTTCCAAACTTGAAGGTCAAAAATTTGATGCGCCGCTGTTGGCAAGTGTGCCACCCCAGACGCACGACGAATAGGTCACAAACCTCTGGTGGAAGTAAATCGTTGGTCAATGCTCCCGGATTTTCCCTGGGACACCTTGGCGCCATATGTGAAAAAGGCGCGTGAGCATCCCGGTGGAGCTATCGACCTATCTGTCGGCACTCCAGTTGACCCCACGCCAGAAGTTGTCGTGCGCGCGCTACAGGCCCATGCAAATGCGCCGGGTTATCCCACGACCATCGGTATTCCTGAATTAGGTGAGAGCGTCCTTAAATGGGCACATAACGTTCTGAACGCTCCCAGGGGTACCGCATTTTTGCCGACTATCGGCTCCAAGGAAATTGTCGCGGGTCTGCCAAATCTGTTGGGATTTGGACCGGGTGACACGATAGTTATTCCTGAGATCGCGTACCCCACGTACGCGGTGGGAGTCATCGCAACAGGGGCAAACCTCACTGTCACCGATTTTCCGGAATCTGTTGAGCAACCAGTTTCCATGGTCTGGCTTAATTCACCGAGTAATCCAACCGGGGCTGTTCTCAGTGAGGATCGGCTGCGAGAAATTATTACCTGGGCCCAGTCAAACGGTGTAATAGTGGTCAGTGATGAGTGCTATTTCGAACTTGGTTGGGACCAAGCCCCAACTTCAATTCTCGATGTCGCGGTAAACGGTGGGGACCTAACGGGGCTACTTGCAGTTCATTCACTTTCCAAGCGTTCCAATATGGCTGGGTACCGTTTCGGTTTCATTGCTGGAGATGCTGAATTGACCTCTCGGCTTCTGGGGATTCGCAAGCATTTGGGCATGATGGTGCCCACTTTTGTGCAGCATGCGGCGATTGCGGCATATCGTGATGACCGCGAAATAATTACCCAACGTGAGCGTTATCAAGCCCGCCGCGAAATTCTTCGGAGCGCATTTGACGCAGTTGGGTTTGATATTCGTCACAGTGAGGCGGGTCTTTACCTGTGGGCAACACGGGGATCTGACTGTTGGGAAAGTGTGGCCGAACTTGCTGAGTTGGGAATTGTTGCTACCCCGGGTGCTTTCTATGGGGAAAAAGGTGTGAATTTCATCAGGATTGCATTAACAGCAACTGATGCTGATGTTGCTAAAGCCGCACATCGACTCAATTCATAAACGTCTCACTGTGCGGAGGTGGATTTTCTCTCGCACCCGAATGTGGGTACGCTCAGAAGGTGACTGACTATCGACTCGAATACCCCACAGGCGAATTACCGCTTGATCAAATTCCCTCTACCGAAGGTGAGAGCGGATTGGCCATCGGTTCGTTGTTGAAGTCAACAGGTCATGTCACCCTTGACCCTGGATTTGTCAACACAGCTTCATGCAAGTCAGCCATTACGTTTATTAATGGCGATGAAGGAATCTTGCGATACCGCGGCTACCCCATCGATCAGCTCGCTGAGAAGTCGACTTTCCTTGAGACGTCTTATCTGTTGATTTACGGGAACCTCCCGACACCTGAACAACTTTCAGAGTTCAACGGGCTCATAACTCAGCACACCATGTTGCATGAAGATCTGCGCCGGTTCTTTGATGGGTTCCCCCGCGATGCGCACCCTATGCCTGTGCTGTCATCCGCAGTATCTGCACTATCAACTTTCTATCAGGACTCGCTTGATCCGTTTGATCAAGAGCAGGTGGAGATTTCAACGGTTCGCCTCCTGGCGAAGGTGCCCACCATTGCGGCATACGCCTTCAAAAAGTCCGTGGGCCAGCCCATGCTGTACCCAGATAATTCACTGGGATTCATTGAAAACTTTTTGCGCATGACTTTCGGAGTCCCAGCTGAGGAATTCATTGCGAACCCCGTTGTCGTCAGGGCGCTTGATCAACTGTTCATCTTGCACGCAGACCATGAGCAGAACTGCTCAACTTCGACTGTGCGGTTGGTGGGTTCATCCCACGCTAACCTGTTTGCCAGCGTTTCCGCAGGTATTAACGCCCTCTTTGGGCCCCTGCACGGTGGTGCGAATCAATCAGTGCTTGAGATGCTTGAAGGTATTCATGCCTCGGGTGGGGGAGTGAATCACTTCATCCGGCAGGTCAAGAATCGTGAAGATGGTGTCAAACTCATGGGCTTTGGGCACCGGGTCTATAAGAATTATGATCCGCGGGCGGCAATCGTCAAAAAGACCGCCTATGAAGTTCTCGAGTCACTCAATGTGAGCGATCCGCTCCTTGACATCGCCCTGCGACTCGAAGCCGTTGCTCTGGAAGATGAATACTTCATCGAGCGCAAGCTCTACCCCAACGTTGATTTTTACACGGGTTTGATTTACAAGGCCATGGGATTCCCAACCCGCATGTTCACCGTGTTGTTTGCACTCGGTCGCCTTCCGGGCTGGATTGCCCAGTGGCGCGAAATGATCGAAGACCAAGAAACGAAAATCGGACGACCCCGCCAGGTGTATATCGGGGAGACGTTCCGCGATTACCCCAACTAGGCATCGCCAGGATTTGGTTCGCACTAGTGCAGTGCTGAGTTAAGCCCGCCCCACGTTCCTGTGCGTGCGACGACTTCGACGCCACCAGTTTGTGAGTTACGTCGAAAAAGAAGGTCAGGGACACCTGAGAGTTCACGCGCCTTGACAACCGTGGAATCAGGAAGTTGCACCTTTGTCCCGGCGGTCACGTACAGTCCGGCTTCGACAACACAGCGATCACCCAGCGAAATGCCGATACCAGCATTGGCGCCGATCAAACATTCAGATCCAACGGTGATCATTTCCTGACCGCCACCGGAGAGGGTGCCCATGATTGATGCTCCGCCGCCAATATCTGAGCCCTCCCCCACGATCACGCCTGCGGAGATTCTTCCCTCAACCATTGAGGTGCCCAGAGTTCCGGCGTTGAAGTTGACGAATCCTTCATGCATGACCACGGTGCCAGTTGCAAGATGGGCACCGAGGCGAACGCGATCAGCGTCCGCGATTCGAACGCCACTCGGAGTGACGTAATCAACCATGCGAGGAAACCTGTCGATTCCTAGCACCGTGAGTTGTCGGCCGCGTGCGCGAGCTCGCAAACGAATCTCGGTTATTCGCTCAACTGGGACTGGACCGATGTTGGTCCACGCCACCAGGTTGAGAATGCCGAAGATTCCATCCATATTGATGGACCTCGGTGGCGTGAGCCGGTGAGAGAGCAGGTGAAGGCGCAGGTATGCATCGGCGGCGTCCATGGGCGGCGCAGCTAAATCGGCGATCACCGTTCTTATACCGGTGACATTTACTCCACGGAGCTCGTCATGGACTGCGGCAGCATCAAGTCCGGGAACATCATGCGGTGATTCACCGAGAGTTGGATTGGGATACCACACGTCTAAGAGTGTGTCCCCCGAATAGGTGGCCAAGCCCAGCGCGCTTGCAGGTCCCGCGATTTTTGTGTCAGTCACCGGACTACCGTATCCACGTGGGTGAAATTGATCAGAAGGTGTCACTACCAATGGACCGCGAGTTGGCTGAGTTGACGGCTGCGCTCATTGACATTCCAAGTGAATCGCATAATGAAGAGGTACTCGCGGACGCAGTTGAGCAGGCGCTCAAGAACGCCAAGCACCTGAGTGTGCATCGGATTGGGAATAACGTTATTGCTACAAATCACAATGACCAGGGAGTGCGCGTCATCCTGGCAGGACACCTAGACACTGTGCCGGCCAACAGCAATCTCCCAAGCAGGATTGACCAGGGGCGCGTTTTTGGCTTGGGAGCCTGTGACATGAAAGGTGGGGTTGCCATTGCCTTGCATTTGGCAACGCAGGTGGCCAGCCCGTCGGTTGACGTCACTTATATTTTCTATGAAGCTGAAGAGGTTGCCGCAGAATTCAATGGTTTGGGACGCATTGCTCGCGTGGCGCCGGAATTCTTGCAAGCTGACTTTGCTGTTTTGATGGAACCAAGTAATGGGAACATTGAAGCAGGCTGCCAAGGAACGATCCGAGTTCAGGTGAGGACGCATGGGGAGCGAGCGCACAGCGCCAGAAGTTGGATGGGTCAGAACGCCATTCACCAGGCCCGGGAAATTTTAGAAATTCTTGATTCATATGAACCAGCGCGAATCGTAATCGATGGTTTGGAATATCGAGAAGGGCTTAATGCGGTTGGTATCGAGGGTGGAGTCGCGGGCAATGTAATCCCCGATCGCTGTGTTGTGACAATCAATTATCGATTTGCACCAGATAAGAGCGTCGAGCAGGCGATCGATCACGTGGTGAATCTTTTCAGCGACTTTGATGTGGATGTCACTGACAAAGCGCCGGCTGCCGCGCCTGGTCTAAGCCAACCGATTGCTCAGGATTTTCTCCGTGCAACAGGTGCACTTGTTGCGCCAAAGTTTGGTTGGACAGATGTTGCTCGCTTCGCGGAAATGAAAACCCCGGCCGTGAATTATGGGCCGGGGGATCCATCACTTGCTCACTCACAGGGAGAGTTTGTTTTGATCGACGAGGTCAATCAAGTCGCCCAAACGCTAGAAGCCTGGTTGGCGCGCGCCTAGTGAACGATTAACTCTTTACTGCCTCGACATCCAGTTCAATTTTCACGGTGTCTCCAACGAGCACGCCACCAGTTTCAAGCGCCGTGTTCCAGGTCAGGCCGAAGTCTTTGCGGCTGATTTCAGTCGAGCCTTCGAAACCAATTCGGATGCCGCCCCATGGATCGGTGCTGACGCCCATGAGTTCGAATGTCACAGGGATACTCTTGCTGGTTCCACGGACTGTCATGTCGCCGGTCACGTCAAAGGTTTCGCCGTTGGCGGTCACCGATGTTGATGTGAAGGTCAGTGTCGGAAAACTTTCAACGTCGAGAAAGTCTGCGCTCTTGAGATGCGCATCGCGATCGTCACTGCGAGTGGTGATGGATTCGGTCATGATGGTGAGCTCCGCACTCGACTTCGAAGGATCCTCACCGTCGAGGACAAAAGTTCCGGTGAAGTTGGTGAAAGTTCCGCGGACCTTGGCAACCATTGCGTGGCGAGCAGAGAATCCAATGTTGGTGTGCGAGGGGTCAATGACCCAGGTTCCTGTTGTGTTGGCTAATTCTGACATGGATGCTCCTTGGTGTTGTGAGAAAATAATTGAATGTTCAACTAACTCTACTCGTGCCTCTGCCGACTGTCGCATTGGGTCAATTCGTGATGGACTAGGGCAGTGACATTCCTTTTTGTGGTGATCGCCATCGTGATAATCGCCGTGGTAGCACTCGCGATCACTGGGAAGTTAGCACCGTTCACGGGCCTAGAAAATTCTGGAGATCATGTGCCCGAGAGAAACTTGGCAGGTGAACCCACATTCGATGTCACATTACGTGGGTATCGCATGGATGAAGTCGATCAAAAGATCCAGGAAATGCAAGGAATTATTGATGCCCTAAAAGCTGACAAACTTTCTGGCTGAACTCACAGCAGGATACAGCGACTAAAAAAGGAAAATTGTGAAAAAGGAACGTCTTCGCACGCTTAATCTTGATGTCACTATCAATGCATCTGTTGAAACAGTCTTTGATGCTTTTAGCGAATGGACCCAGCAGCACCAGTGGATGCTTGGCACGCGGGTAGAGGTGAGAAAAGGCGATGGCCGCAGTGTTGGCTCAGAGATTGCCGGCTGGACGGGCGCGGGCCCAATTGGGTTCTGGGACACCATGACCATCACCCATTGGGATCGGCCGTATCGGGTGGATGTGCTCCACACGGGTGCCCTGGTTAAGGGAACCGGCACCATGGAGGTAGTGGCGCTGCCAGGAGGCCGCTCGCGGTTTATCTGGAGTGAGGACTTTGTTTTGCCCCTCGGTGTGCTTGGTGCAGTGGGTTGGCCGGTCGGGAAGTACCCACTGCTGGGTGGGGTAAAAAAATCCTTGACCAAATTCAAAGAGGTCGTTGAAGCAGGGGCGCTACCAACGTCGGCCCTCAAATAAGTCCAAAAAGCCCACAAGTGCCCCCTAAGGGCAATAGGTGGGAACGCTTGCGGAATAATAGGGTTATTCGCCCATTGCGAATCATCAGAATAACTTGGCTGGAAGGGGACAGAACATGGCCGCGATGAAGCCACGTACCGGAGATGGACCAATGGAGGTCACCAAGGAAGGGCGCAGTTATGTCATGCGCGTTCCCCTCGAAGGCGGAGGACGCCTTGTGGTTGAGCTCAAAATGGATGAGGCTAAGGAATTGGGCGCCAAGCTGCTCGAGGTTTTTGCCTAATCCGCTGGGGCTACAAACCTCACATATCGTCACGATTCCCACCCGTGAGGGTGGGAATTTTTTATGTGCTTCGGGAGCGCAGCGAGCCCAATAAAATGCCATCACCCACGGTGAGCAGCGATGGGAGCCAATCTTCATCATGGCGCAGCTCCGCCGCTGTGTCACGAACCGCGATTGCTTCGTAATCCCTGGCCGAAGGATCGGCCATTCCGCTGGCAAAAACGCCATTGAAAATCACCAATCCACCGATGCGCAACAGTCTTTTGGCCTGCACCAAGATCGCAGGGTATTCGGCCGGATCAGCATCGACCACGAGCATGTCGTAGGCAGCATCAGAGAATCGCGGCAATACATCCAAGGCCCTGCCCGCGATCAACCGCGTTTGCTGGTGCGGGTGGCCGAGTGATTCAAAGAGTTCGCGGGCATAGCGCTGATACTCGGCTTCGAGGTCAATGCTGGTGAGAACACCGCCTGGCGTCATACCGGCCAGGATTGAGGCACCAGATACGCCTACCCCAGTTCCCACTTCAATTACTGCTTGCGCCTGCACTGAAGCAGCGAGCAATTCCAGAAGCGAGGCACCTTGATGGCTGAGGGCGTTGATTCCCAAGTCTGCGGCTCGTTCACGGGCGGCCCGCATTTCGGTGGGACGATCCGCACTGGATTCATCGAGAAATTCTTCAGCGTAGGTGACGACCTGAGCGCTGGCGGCGCTCGCTGTGGCACCGTGTCCCTTTTGTGGCATCGCTACTCCTCGGATTCCGTGGGGTTTGACATTCCCACCTGTGACAACTTTCGGTTTGACCTTTGGGTTTAAGCCTAGTGGGAGCAGCAGGTAGGCTCAGGCTTGCAATGTAAATGTGCTGCACGAGCTGTGTGGCGTTCGCATTTAACACCGCGCTTAATTTGAGGGAGCAGTGCCTGAATGAGTGAGATTCCGCCCCCAAGTTTTGTCACGCCGCCATTGCCGCCACAGCCAGCTCCCACGTCAGGAAAGTCAGGGACCTCGCGTCGCGGTCTCGGAATCTTGGGCACCGTGACTGTCGCCACCGTCACCTCACTGATCGTGGGCGGTGTTGCAGGTCTGGGCGGCTACCTAATAGGCACCGGAATCGACCAAGGCTCAACAAAGCAAAGCATCGAACTACCCGTTGCCCAGATCACCGACACCGCCATTGAAGCGGAGATTTCCGCCATCGCAGAAGCAGTTCTGCCCAGTGTTGTGTCGATTCTCATTGAGGCCGGCGATCAATCCGGCAGTGGATCTGGATTTGTTGTTCAATCCAATGGGTACATCCTCACCAACAACCACGTCGCTGCGCCAGCCGCAAATGGAGGTGAGTTGACCGTGATCTTTGACAATGGAGACAAAGCCAAAGCAACAATCGTGGGCCGGAATACGTCCTATGATCTTGCCGTACTCAAAGTTGACAAGACGGGTCTGCCAGCGGCGGTTCTTGGCGATTCATCGCGGGTCAAAGTTGGTGAACTGGCCATTGCAATTGGTGCACCGTTGGGACTTAATGGAACGGTGACAGCAGGAATTGTTAGTTCTCTGGACCGGCCTGTCACTGCTGGTGGAAGATCCGAACTCGCATTCATTAACGCAATTCAGACCGATGCCGCCATTAATCCTGGTAACTCCGGAGGCCCATTGCTCGATGGCGCCGGCCGCGTTATCGGAATCAACTCCGCGATCGCCACACTTGCAGGTTCCCCCAACGCCGAGGTGGGCTCCATCGGACTTGGTTTTGCAATTCCTATCAATACGGCCAAGCGAATCGCTGAGGAAATCATTGCAACGGGTGATTCAAATACGCCCATCATCGGGGTTGTTCTCAACACCGCCTACACGGGCGAAGGCGCTGAGGTTGGTGAGTTAACGGCCGATGGCCCAGCCCAGGCTGCTGGCATCAAGGAGGGTGACGTCATCACGGCGCTCAATGGTCGCCAAGTGGCTGACTCAACTGAGCTTGTCGTTTCTATCAGGAGTTATGACCCTGGCGATACTGTTGATGTCACGTTCACGCGCAATGGTCAGACTCGAACCGTCTCCCTCACGCTGGGCTCATCAACAAATATTGGCTAAACCCACCTTTGCTCAGTTTGGTTCTGGAACCGCATGGCACTGGTTCGAGGCTGCGGCGTAGCCTAGACACGTGTTTGATATCGGAATCGGAGAACTCATTGCCCTCGCGGTGATTGGTTTGATGATTTTCGGTCCGGAAAAGTTGCCCAAAGCGGCAGCGGATGCTGCCAAATGGATTAAGCAGATTCGAGCAATGGCCGTTGACGCTCGCAAGGACCTGGCTGAGTCATCAGGCATCGATCTCAATGAGACTCTCAACACGGTCAAAGGTCTCGGGGACTACCACCCCAAGAAGCTCGCGAGTTCCCTCTTCACCGACGAGGACGACGATGTACCTAGCGATCGCAAGCCGGGTGATGGCAAAGCGCAGCCGCCAGCCTTTGACCCTGACACGACCTAGTGGTGAAGTGGGCAGCGACCGGCCCGTTTAGCGGCCAGCCGGTGAAATATTGAGGGACATGCCCGCAAGTCCACGTGGTTGGGAACTCAAGGCGGCAGAGACCGAATAGATTGCCTCTCCCGCGGGGCTATCAGGGAACGCCAAAACCAATGGCTCGCCACTGTCACCGCCTTCGCGCAAGCGAACATCAAATGGAATCTTGCCGAGCAGTGGAATTTCAGTTCCCAGAACTTTGGTGAGACCATCAGCGACGAGTTGGCCACCACCAGCACCAAATAGGTCAAGGGGCTCTCCGCAGTGAGGGCACGGGAACGAGCTCATGTTTTCAATGACCCCAAAGACTTTTTGATGCGTCTGGGCGGCAAGTGTTCCTGCCCGAATGGCGACATCGGCTGCGCCAAGTTGTGGTGTGGTGACAACAACAATTTCGGCGTGGGGGAGAAGCTGCGCTGTGGACATTGCAATGTCGCCGGTGCCAGGCGGAAGGTCAAGGAGCAGGAAATCTAAATCTCCCCACCAGACATCGGAAAGAAATTGCTCGAGAGCGCGGTGCAGCATGGGCCCACGGAATGCAACAGGCTGCTCGATACCACCTGGCTTGAATGGCAACATGGAAATGACACGAACCCCGTAACCCTGTGGCGGCATGATCATGCCCTCGACCATTGTCGGAGGAGCCATGGCATTAAGAATTCGAGGGATGGAATGTCCGTAGACGTCCGCGTCGAGGAGTCCGACGGAGAATCCTTTTTGTGCCAAAGTCACGGCTAGGTTTGCGGTAACAGATGATTTCCCGACGCCGCCTTTGCCGGATGCGATAGCAAAAATCTTGGTGAGAGATCCTGGTTTGTTAAATGGATTTTCTTTATCAGGTTTTCCATCTCGCAAAATGGATTTCATGTTTGCGCGTTGTTCGTCGTTCATGACATCGAGTTCGACGGAGACTTTGCTCACGCCGGTAACTTTCATAACCGCATCGGTGACGCGTTCAATGATTGTTGTTTTCATAGGGCAGCCCGAAACGGTAAGAAAAACTCCGACCTCGACCACGCCACCCTTGCGAATATCGACACCTTTGAGCATGCCAATCTCAGTGATGGGTCGATTTATTTCAGGGTCATTCACTGTTGCCAGCGCCGCATTTACCTCATCAAGGGAGACGGTGTTATCAGAATTGGTCCCGCGGTTAAATGCCATGTCCTGATGCTATCGGTGATGACTTCACTCGCATACCGGAGTTAGTTTCGAATGGCTAATCGGAATTTTCGGGAGATTCATTCGCGCTTTGATTTTCCAATTTTTCCAAGCGCTCATTGATTTCTTCCAGCAAATCCCTCAATTCGCTGCGCATGAAATCACGCGTTGCCACTTCTCCCATGGCATTGCGCAATCCGGCGATTTCGCGAGCAAGGTAGTCGCTGTCCGCGAGGATTCGTTCATTGCGCTGCCGATCTTCCTGGAATTGCACGCGATCGCGGTCGGTCTGTCGATTTTGGGCGAGCAAAATCAACGGAGCCGCATATGACGCTTGTAACGACAGGAGCAAGGTCAAGAAAATGAATGGGTAGGCATCAGGCTTCCACTCCTGGGGTGCGAAAACATTCCAACTAACCCAGAAGACAACAACAACCGTCATCCAAGCAATAAATGCCCATGAGCCAATATGTCGAGCAACGCGCTCGGACATTCGACCAAATACTTCTGGGTCATAACTCGGGCGCCGTGCACGACCACGCTCTAATGGCTGATCCAGCCGGGTTTCGGAGCGCTGTGATTTCTTTGCCTGGGAGTTCGCTTGTGATGCCGCTTGTGATGCGGATTGTGATGCTGACTGAGAATCAGTCATGGTCACTCACCTCCCGCCAGTCCTCGGGGAGCATGTGGTCCACGAGGTCATCGAATGTCACTGCCCCCACAAGGGATCCGTTTTCATCGACGACGGGCAGTGCGACCAGGTTGTAAGCGGCAAAACTCCGAGTTAAATCAGACAGAGGTGTATCAGGCCGCATGGGCTCGAGAGTTGTATCAATGAGCGAAGACACCAAGGATGATGGTGGCTCGCGCAAGAGCCGTTGGAAGTGACAAACCCCGAGATACTTCCCGGTAGGAGTTTCCGTCGGCGTGCGGCAGACGTACACCTGCGAGGCAAGGGCGGGTGAGAGATCTGGGTTGCGAATTTGAGCCAAGGCATCAGCCACAGTTTCGTCAGGGGCCAAGACAATGGGCTCGCTCGTCATCATGCCGCCTGCAGAGAAATCGTCATAGGACAACAGTCGGCGGATATCCTCTGCTTCTTCAGGTTCCATGCGCTCGAGCAGATCCTCGGCCCGCTCGGGCGGTAATTCGGAAATGAGATCGGCGGCGTCATCAGGATCCATTTCCTCCAGCACGTCAGCTGCACGCTCAGCTTCGAGAGTTTCCAAGATCTCAACCTGATCTTGATCGGGTAACTCTTCGAGAACGTCAGCCAAGCGCTCATCATTAAATTCCCGCGCGATTTCGATTCGTCGCTTGGGGCTCAACTCATGCAGCATCGCGGCAACGTCGGCAGCGCGAAGTGAATCCATGGTCGCAAGGAGTTGTTCTGCCGGCTGATCTTGGCTTGGAAGCGAGAGCCCGGTTACCGCATTCCACGCCACAGTCATTTTCTCGGTGCGACGGCGCAAACCAGTTGGCGCCCGCCGAACAAAGAGTTGGTCAACGAGCCACTCTCTGCTTCGAGTTTGCTCAACACTTACGTCGGCGATTGTGACAACCTCGCCGGTTGCGCTCATGGTGACCGAGCGGTCGAGAAGCTCAGCGGTGACAAGGGTTTCGTTGCGACGCTGCTGAAAGCGTCGCAGGTTAACGGTTCCGGTCACAATAATTTGCCCAGCATCAATGGTGGTGACTTTTGTCATGGGGACAAAAATTCGACGACGGGGGGGTACTTCAACGACCAAACCGGTCAGTCTCGGGGGGTTGGATCCTGTGCGCAAAACCACGATGGAGTCACGAACCTTGCCCATTTGATCTCCCATGGGATCAAAAACGCCCAAGCCATTCAGGCGGGCGAGGAAGACGCGCGGGTTTGTGTTCACTCGCGAAGGTTACCGTTCGATCTTGGGAAGGCGATCTCGGGAAGGTTGTCCCCATATAGAGGTATCCCATAAAAGGTTCCGACTATGCCTAGGGCAGGCTTCCCCCATGGCACGGGCATCGAGCGAGCGCGAAGTGGACTCATTGCGCCCACCCCCAGCGGGGGATCTCATTGCACTGGCCGTGGCCGTGGTCTTCATCGCCCTCAGCGGACCCGTCATTGCGGCGACCGCAGCACCGGTGCTCGCGATCGCATTTTGGCGGTGCTTCATTGGTAGCGGTCTTACCGGATTGTGGGTTGCCTTTCGTGATCGCGGGTCTCTCAAGCGGCTGACCAGACGTGAAATCAAGTTAACGAGCACGGCCGGCATATTCCTTGGCTTGCATTTCGCTACTTGGATTCCATCACTTGTGTTTACGTCGGTCGCGGCATCGACCGCATTGGTTGCCACACAACCCATCTGGGCTGCTTTCATCGCACGCGCGCGAGGGGTTCGAATTTCACCGGCCGCCTGGGTGGGTATTGGCATTGCGCTGTCCGGAGTCATTTTGTTGTCCGGCATCGACGTTCAACTCGACACCCGCCACCTCATCGGTGACCTGCTGGCTTTGGTGGGTGCGATTTTCGCTGCGGCCTACGTTTCCGTGGGCGAACAAGTGCGAAAGTCTGTGTCGACAGCAACCATGACTTTTTTGCTCTACGGAGTCGCTGCAATAACGATCCTGCCGCTGCTATTTGTTTTTCAGCAGGAACTCGTTGGTTTCAGCGCACAAGCATGGCTCATGATTCTCGGAATCACGCTGGGTGCTCAACTCCTTGGTCACACGTTGATGAATAAGGTTTTGGCAAATTCGTCTGCAACATTCGTGTCTCTGACCATTTTGCTCGAGATGCCGGGAGCTGCGCTCGTTGCAGCCATTTGGCTGGGTCAGACACCGCCATTAGCCATTTATCCAGCGGCGGCGTTGATTCTGCTCGGCATAGTCATTGTTATTCGGTCTAGCTCTCAGATCAAAGAACCACTTGAAACATCGCCGATTTAATCATGTTTCCACGCGGGCGCGAGGGCGGAGCACTCGAGCCAAGGGAATGATCATGAGCGCTGCAAGCACTGCAATTCCAATGCCCCATTGAACGCCGAGATTTTGCGCAATTATTCCGACCAAGAGAGGGGCAAAAACAAATCCTGCGCGTGAAATCCAGCTGACAACCGTGACCGCAGACCCGGGACTGATGCCTGGAACGTAGGTGGCGGCATGCATGGCAGCGGGGAAGAGAGTTGCAACTCCAAGCCCTGCCACAATGCAAGCCCCAATAAATGCGGCCGCACTGCCAACCGATAAAGCCCCGGCGAGAACCACCGCGGTCACGGCCATGCTGACTTGGGCGACTGCTCGCTCACCAAATTTGTTGACAAAGAAATCTCCGAGGAATCGACCAATTGTGAGTGAGATGGTGAACGCAACAACTCCGAAGCCCACACTGCCGGCAGGCAACCCGATGTCAGTCAGGTAAATCGAACTCCATCGCTGTGGAACGTCCTCGACTGTCACAGCCAAGACGGTGAGAAACCCTAATGCTCCGAGCACGAGAACCATCGGTGCCGATACTCGGGCAACTGAGAATTTCGACGAACCAATAGGTGCCACCGAGCTCGGGTCCGCCGTGCTCAAATGATCTGATGTGAATTCTTCGGCGATATTGAGTTCTGCCAAATTGGTCGCATCCAAACTACTCACTGTTCGCGGGAGGACCCAGGTGAACGTGACAACCACGCCGAGAAGTCCAAGAATGCTGACACCTGCGAGCGTCCATGTCAGCGAGAAATCAAGTGCCAAGGTAATCGCGCCAATGAGCGCGCCGACAACTGTTCCGAGTGCCCAGAAGGCATGCATGTTATTGATGATCGAGCGTTGATACATTCGCTGAACTTCTAGGCCGTGCGCATTTTGGGCTGCATCGAGCACGGAGTCGACGGCGCCAATGGCGAAAATCACGAGGCCCAAGGCAACGACCGTGGGGGCAAGGCCGACAAATGGGAGTAACGGCAACATGACGGTCACTGCAATCATTGAGAATTTCCCGCTGCCCAGATTCCTGATTCCCACGGCGGCAAATGGTCCGAAAATAAGCCCGCCAGCGGCCCCTGCGCTCAAAACGGCGCCTACCGCGATATCACTCATGGACAATTGGTTCTGAAGATCGGCCAGTCGTGGCGTTACTGCGCTGAGTGCAAGACCGTTGATAAAAAACAGGAAAATCGTGGCAAAGCGGGCGCGCATTAATTCTTTGGCCGGGAGCGCAATTTCAGCGGGTTGCTCTGTCACATCGTGAGCATAGGGTGACCTGCACCACAGTCAAGATCAGGACCAGCGAGTGGGGGGATCTGTGGCTACGCTTGGGCTCATGTCAGTGACACCCTCCGAGCGCACACTGCGCCCTCGCCGTTCCAATCTCGCTGTCCCAGGCAGCAGCGAAAAGATGCTCGATAAAGCCCGTGGCTTGCCCGTCGACCAAGTTTTCATGGACATCGAGGACGCCGTCGCACCACTTGCCAAACCGCAAGCGCGCAAGAACATTGTCGCGGCACTCAACGAGGGTGGCTACGGCGACAAGATCCGCACGGTGCGAGTGAACGATTGGACAACCCAGTGGACCTACGCGGATGTCATTGAAGTTGTTGAAGGAGCAGGAGCAAATCTTGACTGCATCATGTTGCCCAAGGTTCAAACGGCTGATCAAGTAATCGCTCTAGATTTGCTGCTCACCCAATTGGAAAAAACAAATGGACTTGAAATTGGCAAAATTGGAATTGAAGCCCAGATTGAAAATGCACTTGGCCTGATCAACGTAGACGCTATTGCGCAGGCAAGTCCACGCGTTGAAACCATCATCTTTGGACCGGCAGATTTTATGGCAAGTATCAACATGAAGTCATTGGTTGTTGGTGAGCAACCTCCCGGTTACGACACGGGAGATGCCTACCACTACATCCTGATGCGCATCTTGATGGCAGCGCGAGCATTTGACAAGCAAGCAATCGATGGCCCGTACTTACAGATCAAGGATGTCGCGGGCTTTGAGCGCGTCGCTGGCCGCTCGGCTGCCCTGGGATTTGACGGCAAGTGGGTGCTGCATCCAGGCCAGATCGATGCGGCAAATGAGGTCTATTCCCCGAGACAAGAGGATTATGACCATGCGGAAATGATTCTTGACGCTTACGATTACTCAACTTCGGCAGCGGGCGGCGCAAAAGGTGCGGCAATGTTGGGGGACGAAATGATCGATGAAGCATCACGCAAGATGGCGCTCGTTGTTGCCAGCAAGGGTCGCGCCGCGGGCATGACGCGAACACAAACATTCACGGCACCGGAGTAGGGGAATCACATGACGCGATTGGCTCAAACAGATGGTTTGGATGAAATCCAAATTGAGATTTTGGCTGCAGTGAAAGACTTTGTGAACAAGGAAATCATCCCGGTGGCCAATGATCTTGAGCACGCTGATGAGTACCCCCAAGAGATTGTCGATGGCCTGAAAGAACTTGGCGTTTTTGGTTTGATGATCCCTGAGGAATATGGCGGCCTTGGCCAGTCTTTGTTGACGTATGCACTGGTGGTGGAGGAAATTGCCCGCGGCTGGATGAGTGTCAGCGGTGTAATCAACACCCACTTCATTGTTGCCTACATGGTTATGCATCACGGCACTCAAGAACAAAAGGAAAAGTACTTGCCACGCATGGCAACGGGCGAGGTTCGCGGTGCTTTCAGCATGAGTGAGCCGGGCTGCGGGTCAGACGTTGCCGCGATCACCTCCAAAGCGGTGAAAAAAGGTGACGACTACGTTCTCACCGGTCAAAAAATGTGGCTCACCAATGGTGGCTCATCCACCCTGGTTGCAACGCTCGTTCGCACCGATGAAGGTGCAGCACCAGATGCCAGTGTTTATAAGAAAATGTCGACGTTTCTCATTGAAAAGGAATCAGGCTTCGGTGAAGTTCGTCCGGGCTTAACCATTCCCGGCAAAATCGAGAAAATGGGTTACAAAGGTGTTGACACCACGGAGATGATCATGGACGGCTTAGTCCTGTCCCAAGATGACCTTCTCGGCGGAGAGCAGGGCAAAGGTTTCTACCAAATGATGGATGGCGTCGAGGTAGGCCGAGTCAATGTCGCGGCGCGGGCTTGCGGTCTTGCCATGAGAGCTTTTGAGCTTGGTATCGAATACGCCCAAATGCGCACGACATTTGGCAAGCCGATCATTGAGCACCAAGCAGTCTCGTTCAGGTTGGCTGACATGGCAACCAAAGTTGAAGCAGCACACCAAATGATGATCATGGCTGCTCGACTCAAAGACAGTGGAGAGCGCAACGACCTTGAGTCGGGAATGGCCAAGTACCTTGCGAGCGAATACTGCAAGGAGGTCGTTGAGGATTCATTCCGCATCCATGGTGGCTATGGCTATTCCAAGGAATACGAAATTGAGCGCCTTTACCGTGAAGCCCCCATGCTCATGATCGGTGAGGGGACAGCAGATATTCAAAAGATGATTATCGGGCGCAGGTTGTTGGAGGACTACAAAATCAAGAAATAGTGCTAAGCGCTGCCCCAACACGAATTTCTGCGGTTAGACGAAGTCTGCCAAGCTTCGATTGTCAAAAAGATCGAGGTCCTTTGCGAGAGTTGCTTTCCAATCCGCCAGCGCTTTCGCAGCAGCAGGTTTATCGCCCAAAGCTACGTGTGAGCGAATAACTTTTCTAATTGCCACCTCTGAGAACGGATTCAATTTCAATAGCTCGTGTGACATGAGCAAACTGGATCGAGTATCACCTTGCGCAGCCCACAGGTCACTGAGCAAATCGAGTGAGCGTTCCATGATTTGGGCCAAATTCAATCTTTCCCTGGCAATCCACTCCCGCTCAATTCCGGGGAGGAATGGTCGTCGTACTATGGCATAGGCAACGGTGGCTTGGCGCAAAGCGCTGTCAATGTCGCCCCGCCGATGGGAACCTTCGGCGTCATCAATGCTACGAACAGCCGTGCGTATGTCAATGTGAACATTCGACGGCCACTTGAGTTGCAAGTAGCCGCCGGTCGAAATGAGAAGGTCTTTCGAAGGAAGCGCAATATTTGCCAATCCACGCCTGAGTCTGCTGCACGTCGCGTTGAGCACAGATTCTGCGGTCGCAGGCAGATTTTCCTCCCAAAGGTTATCAATGAGTACGTCTCGCGGAATCGCATCAAGAGAAAGCGAAAGATTAGTCAGGATCATGCGGCCAATAACGCCACTCATGTCATCGTGAGACATGTATTGCTCTCCGTGTCGGATCGAGAACGTACCGGCCAGACTTACTCGCACACTCACTCGAGAAACCTAGCATCAAGGCCAGTTCAGGTAACGAAGAATCTCGATGCAAGGTTATTGCAAGGTAGAAACTCTAGAGTGTGAAGCGTGTCGTTTTTTAGTGCATTTCACGGTGAATAAGCAAATAGACAATGGCGAGGGAGTGTTTGTAATGAGTCAGGAAATTTTTTCAGTTGAGTGCCCTTGTGGGTCCGTGCTGACACATGAGGAGTTTGCAGCGCTAGTTGTTGAAGTTCAGGCGCATGCAAAGGGAAATCACAACATGGATTTAACGGTCGAAGATATACAAAATATGGTCAGCAACTAGGGCGGGAGTTTTTATATGTCTCGAAAATATCTGGTACTTGGTAACTACACCGCTGATGGACTAGCAGGTGTAATGAAGGTGGGTTTTGAATCGCGATTCGACGAAATTTCGAGAGCAGTCACCGGCCTGGGTGGCACACTCATCGAATATAGTT
>Ga0129327_10000214_pt1 | contig 35440 bp, 39 predicted proteins | sample CPBDNA_6_FD_111799 | JGI IMG/M metagenome (GOLD analysis project Ga0129327, IMG submission 111799) | Freshwater to marine salinity gradient microbial communities from Chesapeake Bay, USA - CPBay_Spr_31_0.8_DNA | ecosystem: Environmental > Aquatic > Marine > Coastal | place: USA: Chesapeake Bay... | reverse complement strand
CTTTACAAAGTTCTTTTTTATTATTATGGGTTTTCTTAACAATTGTATCAAATTTTTCTTCATAAGTTTTAAACAAATTTAAACTCTCTCCTAAAGATTTATAAGAGTTATTCAATTCATATGTTAAAAGCTTCTTCTCATCATGTTTAGCTTCTAAAAACGTTTTTAAATCAGTTTCGGGGTAATCATTTATTATTACGTCTGAAAGTTGTTTGTATACACCCATATTTTCAAAATTATTTTTTAAATAAATAAACAAATTATTATAAATATTTAAATCAATATTATCCATCTCACTTCCCTCCTCAGGGTTAGCCTCATTTACCATACCATCAAGATTAAAATTACCAAGATTAGTACATAAACCTTCATATTTTTGACAAAGTTTTCCAATTTTCTTTCTAAACGTGGTGAGAACAGATTGTACGCCTTGTTTTAGAAGTGTATTTTGTATATATTTGACTGTTTCGTCTTTATACACCATATTAGAGGTGGGTTTTTTTTCTTTTAAATTTGTTGATTGTCCTGTGCCCATTATTTACATAAAGACAAGGAAATAAATCTTCATTTATTATGCCTTTACAAATTGGGGTTTTTGAATTTGATTTAACATGTTAATGTGCTTTTGCATATGTTTACGAGGTGAATCATATATTTTGACCTTCCTTCCATGCACACTGTGTACATGATGTACTTCTTTGTTATCATTTGGTTTGACTTTGCCTTCCTTAACAGCAATAGCTCTTGCTCGCACACGCATATTGGTTGCAATCATTCTTTTGGGTGTTTTTTCATAAAATATATTTTCAAATATATAATCTCGACATATTATTGCATTTTTTCTTTTTTTATTATACAATTGAAAGAGGTCGTACCTTCCTTTAGACTGGAGTTTTTGCAGTGCCTTTTTGTACATGTTAATGCTAAGATTAGGCCGAATTTCCTTTGCTTTTGCAAGTATTGTTTGGAAACGAAATAAAAGCTTTCTTTCAATAGATTGACAGGTAGTTATAATTTTATTTTTTTTTGCACGTCGGTATTCTTTTATCAGTCTATTTCTTGTTGCTCCTTTTGATGTGCATATGTCTTGGCATATGCTTTTGTCTGTACCACCATGCATGCGTTTGTAATGCGAAATAAAAGACGTACGAGGCTTGCTCATTTACATTTACAAAATAATAAATTTTAATTTGTTATAAACACTACTTTTATTTTGATCATTTCTTGTATATTCAAAACAACCCGACATTACTGCTGTTATCATCGTCGCCACTTGCATTACTATTATTCTCCTGATTGTTCTCATTGATATTATTGGAAAAATCGCTAAGTGACACACAGGAGGAAAGCTCGTCGCAAGCAGAATCATTCTCATCGCAGGACATTGGATCATAAGATTCGTCGCTATCTTCGATGCCAACATCATCGGATATAAAACTTGCTAACGAGCTATTGCTGTCACTTTCTTCTTCATCACTACTACAGGACACGCTAGGGATGCCGCCACCGCTCAAATCGTAAGACGCTTCACGTGTGCATGCATAGTGTGTTTTGGTGTCGTTTGGGTCTAGTTCGACTACCAGTCGTAGTGGGCGGCGTCGCGCGCGCCTTGGGTATCGCCTAGCATGTGTATCCGATGTACTCATTATCTTTTATGCCTTTTCTACCACAATTAAAAAATATGTTAGTTGTAAACAAAAATGGAATTTTTTGGCAACCCGGTAAACACACACTTAATTTTTGACGACCCACGTGGGCCTGCTTTTCGTTGTCCACTTGCGCGATTGCAAGACAGATTTTTTGGTTTAAAAAACATATTGTATTTAAAACAGCTTGCTTTAAAGTATGCAGACAAACATGAAATGCTAGACCCGTCAATTTCCAACATGAAGTTAAAAGAGTTGCTTAGAGATGTCATGTCTGAAGCCAGAGGCGCATACGCACAAGATCGAATGTTGCAAATAACCACTATAATGCCTGATGACATGCCCGTCAACACAATATCAGGTGGGGTGATACACCCGAGCCAGATACCAACTTTAAAGACGTTAAACAAGATGGCTTTCAAGGAAATTCGAAGTCACATGTGGACAGAAAACCACGCCCAAAACTACTCCAACCTACTATGGCTGTCAAGAAACCCATCGGCCTTTGTGATCCCACGCCCGGTGCGCATAGAATCGTCGAGAATTTTACAAGACTACATGGTAAACGAAGCAACCAACAGGTTCCTAGGATGCTAAAAAAGAAAGGAAAAATACGTAATTTTGCAACTATATATGGAGCACAGGTCAAAATTCACAAAGGCACGCAAAATGTAATAATGAACATGATACCACACAAGGAGAGACCACCATTTCGCGACTTTGAGAACCTAATTTACAAATCTTCTTCCCTGTGCGTATATATGATTACTTGGCACCAGTTTGGCCACCCTATAAATTTGGTTTTGTCTAAGTTGGCTGTCGACAATGATATACTCTTTGCTCCCCCAGTAGAAGACGACAGCGAGCCCACATTTGACATTCTGGCGTACACTCAAGTATTACCCACGCATGGGCTTTTGTATGCCTGCACTAATGGCCGGCTTATAGACTTGAACAGGCGCACACTAACGTCAGTGTGGAACAAATTGTTTAAAATCAACACACTGTATGAGGTATTGCTTGGTCGATACAACTCGCATTTACAGCCATTGATTGAGTATCACCAATCACTTTCTAAAAGCAAAAAAACATTTGAAATAATGCAACATCGTTTTTTTTGTCGTGTAACTGACCACACATTTTCTTTAGTAGGCATAAACTTAATATTTTTGTCGCATATTATTCGCATGGGATGGAAACAAATTAGAACGCCAAAGCTTGTATTTGCACAACGCAATTGATAAAATGTGTATATTAATAAAATGAAAATGCAACAGATAAAAGAAACAGTGCAATATTTGCACAAGATTGGCATATTTGCATACAATGTTTATTGCATATTTTCGGGAGCAAAGCAAATATCTATTGCAAGCACAGCACTGAGACAACTTACATGCTAGTAAACGGACACCGCATAAATTGTGCGTTTTGGCTCGAATGCGGCTAGTATGACAAAAACAAAAATTACTGTTGCGTTAACTATAAATCCGCTCCATGCATCTGTGACAAAAGCGCGCTTTTGTCCTAATTTTTCATAATAATGTTCACTGAGTTGTGGAAACATTCCAGATGCGTGCATAGGGATACCCACGAGCCCGGAAAGTAAAACAGTCGCAAACATGAATGACACATAATCTGTGATAGTGCTGTTTTTTTGGGGACATGTAAATTCAACTACCTTTAAAATTAAAAGCTGTGTTACCAACCCAGTCATGCCAGCTAAAACCAGTGCATACACAGCCCCTACATTGTCAAAGTACCCTCCATCGTCGCATAGTGCTTGGTACCAATCAGAATCTTTAACCATGCATTTTACAAACGGAGCTTTTCCGTATTTAGACAGCTGTAGCAGGCCGTCGTAAGCCAAGGTAATTATAAAAGTTATAAGTAATATAGAAAGCATTTGATTTAAGCAAAGAAAATGTTGTATGTGTGTACACAATAATATACGTCATATCTAAATGACAATTAGTCACGTGCACCCCGAGTACAAAATGTACGAAAAATTTCGGCCTGAAATTGACGAGGGATTTTGTGTAAAAGTTTACGACCCCGACACTATAACCGTAGTTTCCAAACTTGGGACAAAAAAATGGAGATTTTCTATTCGCTTGGTAGGTATAGACGCACCAGAAATACGAAGCAAAAGTGAAACGGAGCGACAATGCGCATTAGATGGGCGCGACTACCTAAGCAATATGATTCTTGGTAAGCACATATACATGGAAAATCTAGGCACCGACAAATATGGACGTGTTTTGTGTAATATATACCTCACAAAAAACTCAAACTTGTCTATAAACGACCTTCTTATATATGAGGGTTATGCCCGTGCGTATGATGGTGGTCATAAAGAAGAGTGGGAAGATTACTTCAAAAACAATGAGTTGTACAAAACGCGCGTGTCAAAGAAACTACGAACTACAGTTTAATAGGTCTATTAATGTCATGCTATTTTTATCGCTATTGCTGGGGTCTATGGCGTCCTCGGGGCTTGTTTCGGATAAATATGTGCGAGCAATTTGACGCAGCTTTGTCCGTAAAACGCCTTCGTGGTCATTGCTGTCGTTTGTTAAGCGATACAACTCACTTAGTTCTTTTCGCATCTTTCGCCTCAATGTTACATTTTGTGCTTTTAAATATTTTGTTTCTTTTTTGGCTGCGTCATAGACTGCCATAACAATTTGTCTATCCATTATATACTAGCAACCAAATTTTGTCTTCTTTATTTAAAATGATAGTACCAACCTTTGCGTATGTTGTGCCTACATTAGGATTTTTGTTGATGATTCTTATTTTTACACTAGCAAGTTCAAACATTAGGGTGCTTGGCGAGGCTAGTCAGTGGATGGGTATTTTTGATTCACTGACGACGTATATTGGCTCGCCAATAAATTTCTTTTTGTTTTTATCATCTATTATGTGGATATATTCGGGGTATCTCAGCACACAGCTATACGATATATGTGAGTGTGCTATGTCTAGTAGTAATATAAATCCAAATTTTACTCAGGATCTAAAAGATCAAATAGACAATGTAAACAAAATGAGTCAGGTCATGAAATATGGATGGTTTGGGTTGGGCATATTACTTACTTTTTATTTTATGGGTGTGCATACTTCGTACATAGCACCAACAAAATTAAAGTTAATGCTTTGGGCATTAATGCTAAGCTGTTTTACCACGTTTACGGCATTTTATGTATCATATCTTGACAAAACGTGTGACAAACTGGACAAAAAAAAACTATGTAAAATACCGGGCGTTAAAAGTTTGAAAAATACCCGTAAGATTTTGTCAACAAAAATTAATACCTTTTTAGTTTTTTATTCGGTACTGTTTTTAGGATTTTGTGTTACAATAGGTCTAAACATGTCACTTTATCTTTCCAAAAACCTAAAAACTACTTATACTGGGCTACAAATAAGTGAGTGCGAGCAAAAATTGTGCTCTATTGGACTATCATCAGAAATGGCATACCAAGCGCTTTCCAAACCAGACTGTATTCCCACCGATTTTAACTACAAAAAAGGCAAAAAAACACGTTGTCCTTTGAATATTGCATCGGATAGTAAATATAACGCAATAAAACGTATTTCCAACAAATGTAGAAATGTCATTCGTACTGGTCGCCAAGCAGCATCATGGAAAATAACAGACTGTGCATCAAAAAGTAGTCTAAATGACTTAAACGTAAAAGATTTTACTCGTACAATCGAAAACAACACAAAAAAAGAACTAATGAAAACCAAGATATTAGCACCACAGCAAGAAAAAAGTCTTGTCGAACAATTTAATAAATTAAAAGAAGCACTACAAAAGAATAGCGTAACAAAGTCTGGTCGAACACTTGACGACAACCGAAAAGCCACCCAAGCTATTTTTACGCAAAAAACACTGATTAATCTTCAGATACCACAAGATGATACATGTTGGCTTGTAATCGGTGGCCTTACACCTAGTACAGGTTATGTGCCCGAATCATCTAAAATTACAATAGGAGAACAAAACGATTTTTCTAAAAGATTATTAAATGCGTTTACAATGAGCGAATTTAAGGAATCCGAAGAGGGAATTGCCACGCAGCTGGCAATCGTACAATCATAACAAATAAAAAAATATATTGTGTAAATAGACAACTATGGGTTCAACACCAAGCAAAAAAAACAATAGACCCAAAAGTAAATTAAAATTAAAACCCTTAAATAAAAAAAAAAAAAAAACGCACAAAAATGTGCGCATAGCTAATAAATCACTGTTCAGACAAAAACGATGTGGTCAGTGCAAAGTAAAATAAGTTGTTTGTACCGATGTCGGTACATTTTTTTTGTATTTGTGTAAGTACTTAAATATTACAATATCAATATGTACCGACCTCGGTACATAGAATATATACCGACCTCGGTACATAGCAGGTATGTTAAACAAACATTATATGCTGTACAAAGTTTCAAAAATATTGTAAGATGAACAACGCGCCCTCTTTTAAAATGTGGATTCCACAAAGAATTCTTGCACCATTACCGGGAGACAATGAAAGAATTTGTGAGCTTGTTTATTCAATCTTACGCAATACTGAGCAGAAAATCCCATTTAAGTTACATCGTGCCAGTGTTCCAGATTGGGTTCATCGTGACACACTTGATATGCTAAAGCCACCCAACAAAAATATAGCACACCCAATGATGGAGGTGCTTTGCCATATTACTAGCTCAGATGTATACTGGGAATCAAATCAGATAATTCAAAACAGGCACTTCCACGACATAAACGCCGACTTGCTTTTATTTGGCCTTACACAAGCTGAAAAGCAGACAATGTTTGAAAATCTTATTAGCGTGTCTGACAATCGTGTTATACGCCACAAGGGGTTATTCTACATGACAACCAAGTTCTTAAGCATTTGGTATAAATCAGTTTTTGCCTTTGCGATATGTAAGTATTACAGTGCAAATATGGCAATAAATATAAGGAAAACTTTAAATAAGTCCAAGTGGCCACTTGTTACAGAAGATATTGGAAATGCGTTTTTGAAAAAGTACAAAGAAATTTATAAAAAAAGCAACGAAGCGTTTTTAAGTAATATTTTAAACGGAGTTAATCCAACTTCATTTACGCCGGCTTTGCTAATGTACCTAGCCACTACTGAAAACCACTACACATTTGAAAAAGTAATAGATTCTTGGTTTACAAAAAGCCAAAATGCTCATAACGATGGTTACGTGTCGCCCGTTGTGTACAGCCAAGCTGTCTTGTCCAAACTGCCCTGTATATACACAAAAGCTTCATTACCGTCGAATCTAGAAGCGCAAATAAACGAGGAAGTGCACACACACAGTATAAATGATGATAAAAATAGCTCTATCTTTTTTGTTTAGTTTACAAAAATGTTTATAAAATAATAAAAAAAGATTCAAATATATATTTTTTGTCTTTAAACAATAACCTGATGGACGCTAAGATTGACAAAGTAGTCAGTCAGGCACTAAATACCTCATTCGCATTACAGTATAAGTTTTACAGCACAGCTAACAAACTATATGCTAATTATCTAACACAGAAAACTAAGCTTAGTAAGGCTCGCCAAGTAATTTTTCATGTGCCTTTGCGATCACCAGGAGCCAGCTTGTTAAACGTTTTACACAAATACGAACTGGAATCCTCAATAGCCGAAAACGAGTTTTTGTACCACTGCATAGAAAACTTTGACACAGACTGGCTAAGCCTTACACACGCCAGAAATATTACAATTGAAACAGTAAAAAATGTGTTGTCTGACATTCACATACACATGAATTCCTTTTTTTTGTTGTTTAGACACTTTTTTGAATGTACACAGGAAACAAACACCTTTACTTTTCACATGACAAGGCAACCATCTAGCGTTCGCGACACGCGTCGCTTGGAAAAGGTTAAAAACAAATTACGATGGATTATATATAGCGCAACAAAATCATTTAGACCTCCAACTTCAACTTCAGATCTATTATTAACATACAAAGAAGCAAAAAATGACATTACTGGAGCCTTCCAAAGCTTTTTACCTAAAGAAATAGCTGCAAAAATTTCAAATTTTCTTTTTTTTGACCCTGTCAACTATACAACATAGTAATATTGACAATTTAAAAGAAAAGGTTTTGTTTATGGTAAATAAATAATGTTAACTTTTCCAATGACATTTCGAATCTTAAGCACGGGACTGTTGCTTTTGACACATGCTACTTGTTATTTTTGCTTAGTTGATGACAGAACTCGCTTAAATCGTAACGATTTTACAATTTCAAATGCAATAGATTCAGTGCCTAACAAAATTTTTGCTGTTTTGGCGGCCTGTACCTTTGTTTTGTCTATATTACATGGTCACATGCAAGCGCATCACATATGCAAAACACGCACGACTCACGTAGGGTTTCTGGGTCTACTCTTACTGGGACTTGGGTCGCTATTATCCTTGAAACTCACAGACTATAACCCAGATCAAGATACTGGACTTTTACGTGGTCTTGACGGAATTGCACACTACGCGCTTGCTACAATAGGTATATTCTTTATATTTTTACTTGTGCATCTCACAGCTCAGTGCACATTGACTATTTTAGCGTGTAAAGTTAGCTTTGGTGGCTTGCTTGCTGCGGCCATGATTAGTGCTTACAGTGACCAGTATTTTAAATTGGCTGTTGCCTTTTTCGAAAATGCTGCTTTATTAACCTTTGGTGTTTTTTTGGTAAAAATGTAATGTTTTATTTTCCTTCCACTGCATGTATCGAGGCTTTCAAAATGTACTTTAAAATACCAAAACCAACTAAAGCGATAATAGCAATTATAAGCCACTTCATGACCAATCTCATCAAATTATCTGGGTCAAGACCATCTCCGATATCTTTAATAATGTTATCGACGGCGTCATTGAAAGATGTTTGCTGCCACTCATAGTAGACACCATCCAAAGAAGCTAGTTTGAAATTACCACTACTGTCATACGAATCTCCCATGTCTTTGCGTTTCCAATTATCTAAAACTATTTGGGTGTCGCAATAATTCTTTGGCTCTTCTGTGCATGCTTTATTCTTGTCAACGGTGGTTGTTGTATATTCCTGATCAGTATCATTTTGCCAGTTTTGCTTGCATAGGTTTTCGTACAAATTTACACCACCATCTCCAGTTTGCAATTTTATAGCGTTTTGTTTCTCTTTATAGTTTGTGTAAAAACATCCAGTGTGTGCATCTTGATATGCCTTTATAATTGACACCACACCCCAAATACCAAAAGCTATGGTGCCAAGTTTTATTAACCCCTTTATATAGTCTAAAAATGATGTTTTTTCCTCGTCCTTTTCCTTTTTTTTATCTTTTTCGCTTTTATTAGAATTGTCTATTTCATTAAGCCTATCATTCATTTTCCCCAGTTTCTCGTTAATTTTGTTTGTCATTTCCGTCACATCTGGATGAACTTCAACATTACTATTAGGATCATTTTTAGTTTCCTTCATTGCTCTATCTGTTGCTTCTGCTGCATCTTCCTTCTGTCCATCTGGTTTTGTTTCTGGAACTACTTTAGTGGCTACTTCTTCACCCCGTTCGTTCTTTTTCACAATATACACCGGGTTTTTGTCAACACTTTTACCAGACAAAAGTTCATTTATGTGGTCTTGCATGCTTGAAAGTTCACGACGACCACCCGCGGCAGTAGTAGCGTCACCCGGTCGGTGATACCCGAATATCTTTAGATCCTTTTTTGATTGGTAGTAATTCTTGTACATATGAATTTCTAAATTTGCGCGATCTACTTTGTTTTCTCTGAATGGCTCATGTGGACTTAGCCACGGCCGTGAATATACCATTCTCTGAAATCTCTGTGGTATGGTGCGAACGTAATGCGCAACAGCGCCTGCTGTGCCGTTCCACAAATGAGTACTAAAATTTCCAAAAAAACTTGTTTTCTGATTTGTATCTCTATATGCTTTGTCAAAATTTTCGCTTACGTCATAAAAATTCATTTCTTTTTTTACCAATTTACATGGTACCCCGTTTTTATCTACTGGTATTTTTACTTGTATGTCATTGCTTGTGCCGTCTAAATTCACAGTTTTCTGGGTTGCGCTCACATAGTGATCAATGGGTCTGTCATGTGTTGTGTAGTGAAATGTCCCACCCTTTGGTTTTCCAGGGGGTATATTGAAAGAAATGTTAACTGCACTCTTTTGCTTTTCGTAGTTGTCCACAAATACCTCAATTGAACTAGATGCCTCTGTTTTGTGCTGTCCGTCGGTAAAGTTTTCATTGTGGTGCACATATGCAAAAAGTGCGTTGCCCATGTCTATTTGTTTCTCTAAGGTTAACACATCTTCTATAGCTTGACGCACGTCCTCTGATTTAGCGTTAGGGTCATCTAGCAATTTTGAAACCTTGTCGTTAGCCAAAACAAATTTCTTTTGCATTTCGTCCTGTTGTTTTTTCTGCTTATCTAAATCTTTTATCAACTCACCGTTGTTGTCAAAAAGGTTGTCTATGCTATTTTTTTTTGCGTTGTCTACAATTTTGTTATATTTTTCTTTGGTATTAGAAGCAGTATCCGTATTTTTGTCCCCCGTTTTTCTAAAGTTTATATCAAAGCTACCATTAGAATCAAAGTGTATGTTGTATCCAGTGCCGTCATGGTGGTCCATAAAATGGTTTGTGTCTGTATGATGATCATGGCCATAGTGGTGATGAGACATTAGTTTTTTATATATATATAATAAAAAAATGGGAGCTGAAGGGAGCGCTATAGCGGATGCGTTTACACCAGAGACATGTGAGGGGTCGGTTGAAGCCGGATTTAAAGGTGCTCTAAACGGGGTTACAGATCTTTTTGGTATGGGTGGAATATTTTTACAGCCAGACGACAAATCAAAGGAAGTAGAAGCAAAACAAAAAGAACTTAACAAGGTAACAAATGACATTAGAAATGAAATTGATGCGTTGGTTCAAAAGCAAGTAAACTATTTAACAAATGAAACTAACCAAGGATTTGCTATGGTTCAAGAAACACAAAAAAAAGTAGATGAAATTCAAGATGAAAAAATTGAAACTAATCAAATTTTTATTTATACATTAGCTGCAGTATGTCTTGTAATGTTTATATACGAATTGTTTGCCTAAAACTACCTACATATAGTTGTGTACTATACAATACACTCCAAGTGTAAACAAACACATTGTACTTCCAATAGATATGTACATGGTTCCCCTAGGATCGACTGTTTCTTTGTTGAAATCAATTTGGTGGAAGTGTCTTGCAACTCCATAGGTTGTCATGACTAACCCCCCTAAAAATATAACTAAAATAAATTCCATAAAAATTAGTTTTTTAGTAAACTTTGTTTTCTTTTTCATCTTTTAATAAAGTAAACATAAATTCTATTAATATATAAGCTTTTGTGCCCTATTTTTAGCTCTTGCAATGTTTAGCTGCCTGCGTAAAAGTCTTACCCTTTTTGATTTCTTTCCCTACACACTTATTATATTTTGAAAGCTTACGGGGTCTCTTGCGTCTAAAATGGTGAATAGCTCTACACTGCTTTAAAAGTTTATTCTGCTTTCGCGTAAGCGCGCGCAATTCTTCTTGGGCCTTAGACAGCTTTTTCTTTACCTTTTTTGTTTCCCCTTTTGCCTTTTTTACCGACTTCATGGCAGTTTTTCGCACTGACTTTACCCTTTTCTTTGCCGTTTTTTGTGCCCTTTTTGCTCTTCTCTCTGCTCGCTCAGCTCTGCTAGACATTTACTTTACATAACATTTTTTTTTGAATAAAAATATTATACCGATTTAAACAAAAGTTGTCCTTTTTTTGTATGTAGTTTATAAAGTACCAATGCAACCTGAAGAAAAAAAGAACACAGTCCCACCAAAAAATGATGCAATAAAGCACTCTTCTGGGTGTGGGTGCGCTAGGCGCGCACGGGGTCATCGTATTCGCGACCCCAAAAAATAAAATTATTTTTTCGCGTACCGACATCGGTACATAAGCCAAGAGTCCCAGTCAAAACTCTCAGTCATAAAATATTTATGAAATTTAGCCATCTGCACACGCTACACGCTACACATTACACGCTACACGCTACACGTACCGACCTCGGTACAATATATTTTTACTCGCACAAAAGCAAAGTTTACTACATATAACACTCCAAAAACCCATATGTACTCTAAGCGTAAACGAAGTACAAACACAGATGTGTTAATTTCAATAACACCCTGTGTACTAGACTATTTGGACGAGAGTGTTTATTGCGCACAAGCTACACACAAATTCAAGAACGGAATGCATGTTGACGATTTTGTACACCCAGACGTACTTTCTTTTTGTCTTTCCAAGAAAGTTCTGTGCTACGAGACAATGTCAAAACGACCGGAAATATTTGTGCGCTCTTGTCCTAGCACAAACATATATGCACTGATGCACGCTATTGCACTATCGTACACCAAGCAAGAACCTACCCTGTTTAGCATAATTGACATGAAGGTGTACAAGTCCATTTCTTTAATTGTAAAGCATTGCAACCAAATAAGCCAGACAGACACAATAAAAGTAAAAGAACTTCTGTTATTGTCTGTTTCCAAGTCTCTGTACTGTAGCAAAGCTCGTTTTTTTCTAGTCACACACTCAAAGGGATATTATTTCAAAATTAAAAGCGATGTTAAAAAATTTGTTGGTATTTGCTCATTAACAATGGATTACACCGATCTACGCGAAATATGGGGGAACAAGGACACTCCGTCAATAGTGGATGTTTACGCGTACTACAAGTACGAACACGGAATGAATCCATATTCACTACTACTGGAAATACGAGCATTTTTCTTTGACGTCTTTGGAGTGCATTCTGTGTCTACTGGAAAAAATCGAATTGATAATGTTACTAATCTTCTATGCCACAGTTTCTTTAAATGTCCATCGGTTGTAGCTGATTTTGTGGTTTGTCTAGAAAGACTAAATTATGGTTCAAACTACGAGGATCGATTTAAAACAGACAAGATATGCAAAAAAATGAAAAAAATTGGAGCTTTTTGCACAGGACGTAAGGGACGTCAATATTGCAAACTGTGTAAATGCAGGCACACCAGGGGTATCAGTTTTATAAACGGTCTACATCGAAATGACAGTAGTGAGTATGATTCTGATTCTGATTCAAGCGCAATTTTGACATTTGGACAAAATGAGGACAATGATGACATAATTTTAGCCGAAGACAGCGATTTTGAATAATTATGATTGCGCCGCTGTGCCAGCTGCGCCTATTAGGCCGTATGCCAAGTTGCTAGCCGAACGCGTGGCATCTCCGGCCGCCAAACTTTTAGCACTCATTTTGCTGTATATTGAACATTTTTCTTTTGTCATAAAGTAATTAAAAAATGATCCACCAAAAAATATGACAGCCATTATAACCATGACTACAAATGGTGTCCAGTCATATGTCACCTTACCATCGTCATCTTTTAATTTCCCGTCGCGTCTTTGCACATAAACAAAATACGAACCAATGCCAAGTCCTATGCCTACAAGTGCCATTAAGGTAGATGAAGCCCAATTAAATTTACATTGTAGCTTGCGATTTACAGAGCCCTCTGCGCTAAAGCCCCTGCTTATTACACTTGATTTACCCATTTTTATTACAGCTAACATTTTTATGTAAATCTCTATATAGGCCAAATTTGTCTTGAGATTTTAACGGATTTCAAAAGGAGGAAAATTTCGAATATTGTAAAAGATAAAGTGTGTGAGTAAAAAGATTAAAGATAAAAACAAGGATTTGGTGTCAAATTTGTCTTGAGATTTTGAAGGATTTCAAAAGGAGGAAAATTTCGAATATTGTAATACCTCGTTATGTTATACTCCTACACACAAATTAAAATTTGTTTTCTTAAATAAATGCCACAGTACTTACAGCTGTCGCACATATACACGACAGCTCTAAATCTTTTAAATACCTCAAGATCAAACCATATTACAATAAAAACTGGTGCTTACACTAATCCGATAACCCATGCATTGACATTGCCAAGCGCGCTCCCCATAACTACGTCAAACCTAGTAGTAGCAACAAATGGCAACATTGGTTATTACACAGGATCATTTATTTATTCGGGTAGAATATTTAAGACTACAAAAATAACAAACGATATGGGAATGACTGAAGACAGTGCCCCATTCTACTTTTCGGACGCAACGCGTACCGCAAAAATCATAATTGTCGGTGGGGGGGGGGCGGGGGGCTCCGTGTTTTTCCAAGCAGGGTATAACGCTATTGGCAATGACAACGGTATGCCTTCGACAAGCGACAAAGTTTGTGCTGTTGCCGGCAACGGAGGTGGTGGTGGTATGGCTATGTTCTGGATTCGGCGCAGCAACAATCTTGCAAACCAACCAGCTGTAATAAAAATTGGCGTAGGTGGACAACCTGTAACACGAGCCAATGGAGGTGATGGTGGGCAAACCTCATTTAGCATCAATTTGTATGATGAAAGTGCGCCTCTTAGGCTCTTAGCAAGAGCAGAGGGGGGGCAGGGTGGCTTGGAAGAGCAACGTTTTGCCTATGTCACAAGCACAGGGAAAAACAATCATATTATGGTCCCTGGTGCAGCTGGTGGTCTTTCGAATTACGTAGGCGAAGTAAACGATTCCGTCTTATGGGAAAAAAGTTTACAGGGCAATCCAGGAAGCGACGTTTTTTTGCACACCAATACCAACCATGTGTTGTTTCAGCGAGGGCGTGGTGGTGCCCCAGGCGGCGAAAGTGCAGCTCAGTACGATATGACAGAAGTGGAGGAAAACGATTTTTATGAATACATCGAAGTTACGCGTGGTGCAGAAGAGACTGATATTGGGTGCACGGACTCAAGTCTGGGATACCAGTACATGCTTAGAGAAGGCACAATTGTCACCACTGGTACATCTGTCCTAACGGGAGTAGACACTTCATTTACGACCAATCTATCGATAGGCGACACTGTGGCAACGGTGTTTAACATATCTAATGTTGACTATGAAGATTTTTTTACTATTCAATCAATTGAATCTGATACTTCATTAACTTTAAGCAGTGTGCACCCGCGTGGGACTTCTGGGTCGCCGGTGACCGACGGAGGTATTTACAAAAAAGTGATAGTTGACCCAACGGGGTATAAATCGCCCGCTAATTCCGGCATGGGTGGCTCAGGTGCGTTTGTTTTGTATAGAAGTGAATTTGAGGGCGCATCTCTTGGAAATGCCGGGAGCAATGGTTATGTGTATATTATAGAATATTCATAAAATGTTATGTGTAAGTAAAGAATGTCACGTAGAGAATTTAAAAAAATGTCATGTCAAAAAACGTACCTAAAATGCAAATCATCCGAACAGCATATTAGATTAGAAGCACCATCAAATTTGGCACAAGATTATGTCTTAGAAGTTCCATCTTACCCCCCGGGGGAAGAACAGTTGTTGTGCGTGGACGCCAATGGGAAAATGTCATACCAAGCAGCAACCCAGACCGACGGAAGCGAATTAGAAACATCGGGGCAAGTTTTAAATATTACAACTCTGACCGATGTTGACAACACTTTGTCTTTGAATGACCGTACAGCTCGACTTGAGGTTTACGTTGTTGGAGGGGGGGGAGGAGGGGGGTCTGTAAAAGTGTCATCAACTTGGCATACTGGAAACAGTGCCTTCACATCAGGAGACTTGTACAAAAGTTCTTTTGTAGCTCCAAGTGGTGGTGGGGGTGTAACTACTCATTTTGTCACAGAGGTATCGGACGACTTTAAGGGGGGGGTGGTAGAGGCGTCCATAGGCGACGGTGGTATTATGGGCCACCACTCTACCAATAGTCGAAGTGACGGCCATGGCGAGGACGGGGGCACTACAACACTGACCGTAAAAAGTGCTGCCAATGCTACAATCGTGTCTAGTACAGCCAATGGTGGCACGGGTGGGGGGCTCGAGTGTCGTTTTCAATTTGGGGATGACATTTTAGTGCCGGGAGCCATGGGTGGTCGCGATGGCACTGTAAGCGGCACACTCTCAAATGGCAACAATGCAATTTCATACAGCGAAATAATGTGTGGAAAAAGTGGATACACAAACATGCTTAAAATTAGTGACTCCGGGCAAATATATTACAGACGGTCCAAGGGTGGTGAGCCAACTAGCATATTTGGCAGTGATGTGGCTAATGTCGAGGAAGCCATAATAAAAATAGATTCTAGCGATGTTCCAATCACTACCAATGGACTTTCAGTTAAGCAATACAGCGGAATCGGTGGGGGTGGGGGGGGGTATTTGTTTTTTAACCTCTCATACAGTAGCTCGTACTTTCCGTATGTGTATGGCTACAACGGAGCCAAGGGGTTTGCCGTAGTTATTGAATATTCTTAAATCTCAAATGTCCCAACACACAACCCCGGGTTTGGATATCACGCGCAGCTCGATCGCATAGTTGAGTGCGTATATGAGAGCGTCCGCTATGTCGTCTTGTTTTTTATTATCAAATTCGGATAGATCCAAACCGTATGTTTCGCACAATACTTGCATCAGAGACACGGCATACGCCTTTCGCTGCGCGTAACTCATGCTCACGGGTACATCAAGCAAGCGACCGAAGTAATCAAATTTTGTGCGCGCTGTGCCAAAGCACACGCGTACACCTCTGCTCACCGCCCAACCCACCAACGCGTGGGCGAGGGCAAAATTTCGGTGTGCGATGGGACTCTGTTGCTCGACACACAAAGCGTCTATGCGTACGTGGCAAAATTTTGAATGAAATCTAGTAATTATCTCCGATATGCTACCCTCGCCGAAATCGGTCAAAGACGCATCGACCAATACGGGTGACTCGTTCCGTTTTTTCTCGTCGAATTCCAAGCACACAAATGCAAAATTTTTTGTTCCTACGTCTATTCCTCCTACACGCATGTCACTCAATGCATGCATATATTTAAAACGGGGCAAACTTACCATTAGTTTTTTTTTCTATTCTATATGTAAAACAAGATGTCGGGTGCTCTATCCCAAATTGCCGCGCGCGGTATCCAGAATGGACTTACCCAGCACCACGCTGTTCACGGATCCAGGCACACCCACAATGGGTACTCGCCATTCCGATGCCGCATTGAGAAACCGTCGTCCTTCGCCATGGAGCCCAGGAAGATTGAGTTTAACGGCTCGCCCAACTGGGGCTCTCGCGCCACGGCCACCATCACCTTTTCAGCTGACCTGCTTACGAAGGTTTTTCTCGTTGTTGACTTGCCTACTCTGGATGGTACTAGTCAGTTGTGTGATGATTGGGGCCATGCAATGATTGCCGAGGTGTCTCTGGAAATCGGATCTGTTGTGCACAATGTGTTCTCTGGCGACTACCTGCACTTTCTTGAGAGCCAGACGGTGCCGGTGGACAAGAGGTGTACTGAAATGCATGGCCGTTTTTGCGACCGTGCAGTAGCTGACAACGGCTCGGAAGGCGCTGAAGGTAAGGCTCTGTTGGCAACAACGGGGGATCAAGATGGCAAGGTTCTCTTTCCAGTTGCTTACTCTCAAAGTAAATCTCGTCGCGCATACATCCCCCTCCCTTTCTGGTTTTGCCGTGACTACTGCAATGCTCTTCCCTTGGTGGCCATGCACCTCAGTGAGGCCAAGGTAAAGGTAACCTTCCGAAGCCAAAGTGATGTTATTTTCCAGGGTACCGCGGCTACTTTTGCTATTAGCGATGTTCATCTGCTCGGAGAGTACGTGTTCCTTAACGACACCTCTCGCCACCGATTTGCCAACAGCGAACACCCATACCTCATCACTCAGGTTCAGGAGGATGTTTCCAGCGTGGCTTCTAGCGTTTCTCCTAACACCACCATCAAGAATCGCCTCAGCATGAACCACATGGTCAAGGAGCTTTGTTGGACCCACGTCGCTAGCACCGATGTCGGAAAGCGATTTATTACAGCTGGTGATGAAACTGGAGCCATTGCCGGAACTGGTACTGGTGATTCCATGTCTGCTTCCACGCTTTTGCTAAACAACAACAAGCGATGGGACTCGCTCGACGCCCTATACCATCGCGTTGTCCAGCCCCACTGCATGCACACCGTCGTGGGAAACCCCGGTGGCGTAGTAGATGAGTTCCTATACTCCTTCTCATTTGCTCTCGACCCCGAGGGACACGCCCCCAGTGGCACCATCAACTTCTCGCGAATCGAAAATATCGAACTAGAGATCAAGTACGCCACCGCCCGTTCTGCTAGCACCCTATACATCTGGGCAGTCAGCTACAACGCAGTCAGAGTGAAGAACGGCGTAGCTAGTTTGCATTTCTCGAGTTAGTGAGAGCATACTCCTTTTTACAAATCACCATTTCAACATTCACTTACATAGAGCATACTCCTTTTATATATTGCAATTAATTTATATCTCGCACAGCACTACCAGTATCACTTGGGGGTGTTTTTTGCACGCTTTCCACTGGGTGGTGTTATCACCGGTACTATTTCGGGATATTGATTTCAATTGTTTGGCCGTATGAAAAGCATTTTGTCAATGACATGGTTGCTTTGCATGATACGACTGTATTTTAAGTCAGTTTTGTCTTTTTTTGAATGCACTCACAAAATGACTTTAGTTCATATAAATTACAATTTATTCTTGTTCACACAACATGGCAACACTATTTATGTTCTAATTACTACCAACACTACTTAGATGTCCTTTTTTGCGCGCTTTGACGTCACGGATGCATTGTGGCTCTTACGGCGCTTTGCGTCTACTGCCCGTTTTTTCGCACTGATGATCCACTTAAGGTTGTTAGCACTATTGTTAATGCTATTTCCATCAATATGGTCAACTTCTATTTTCGGAATTTTAATTGAAAACTGTTTGGCCATATCTTGGATTGCATTTTTGTCAATGGCGTGGTTGCTTTGCATCACATGTTTGTATATTGTTTTAGCTTTGTCATTATCGCCCACAAGGGAATGGATCAGGTTTGCCAGCTGGTCTCTCTTGAATGCGCTGGCAATTGCTATATGTGCTCGCACAAACTGACTTTTGTTGTTCACATAAACAGAGAAATCCCGATACTTTCCAGCACCCGATCGACCCTTAGATCCATACGTCATGGAGTTTTGTATTCCCTTAAAGATAACAGCTCTCCCTTTGTTGGACACCCACATGGGCCTCTTGCTATGTGTTATTAATTTGAAAGTTTCTCCTACAAACCTTGTAAGCTTTTCATATTCCCACCTGTATCCATTTTTGTCTACGCTTTTGTTTTTGATGTGCTTATCAACATTGTTGTATGCCATGACCTTTGCTTTTCCCACCTCATTGGAGCCTGTCCAGACTCTGACAACAATGTTAGTGTCGTTTTCGATTTGAAATAGTTTGCGATTACAAAGCGCCTTCTTGCTTGAGCCATTAATCTTTCGATATTTGCCTGATTTTTTTCCATGGACGTCTGCCCAAATCCATTGATAGTTGTCAACGTGGTCGTTTGTGCTATCATCGTCAACGTGGTCTACCTGAAGACTAACAATTGGCCTAGCATGCCTTTTACACAGTGTTCGGAGGTCTTTGTCCGTCCATATGACAGATGTGAGTTGAAGGACCTCTTCTTTTGGTATGCCATGAGCTATTAACATGTTGCGAGCTTGTCCAAGAAGTTTGGAATCCGTACAAGCAATGGCCCTACTAAGAAGCACACAACACTTGACATTGTCCTTGTTCTTACCGGAGAGATTCCTTCTTCCATTGCTCAATGACTTTTTGGGTTTGTAAAATCTCCATACACCAGGCATAACTTGCGATTTAACCCGTCCAAGCGTGGTGAATTGCAATTCAGACCCTTGGTATGTGTTGGTCAATAGGGTTTCTTGTTCCATAAGATTGAAATTGTCGTCATCGTACTTGTACACGTATCCTTCGCGTTGTTTTCCATTTTTTACCAAAGCATAAATTGGACAACCGGCCCCGTTTGTTGAGTACCCCAAATCGCGAGCGGCCTCGCATACAGATTTAAATCTCTTGGTTATGCCAGTTTTGACCTCGGTGCGCACAACCGCATAGCCCACTTTCATCCCGACCAGTATGTTTGCACCTTCCCTGGTGTGGGCATTGCGTGAGGGCACATATGACCCGACCTCGGGAAGATCCTTGTAGTCGAATGCGCTCACCTGGTCCAAGTACCGTTGGACTGCTTGTTGGGCTACGTCAACAACTTGTAAGTTACCAATAGTATTTAGCCCATCCCAGTCCTTGCGTTGCACGCTCCACGCACCTTTCCCGGGTTGGATGTGCTCGTGTCCATCGAGCATGAAAGCTTTGGCTACGAGCGTGCGAACCATGACCTCTGGTTTGTTGGCCGCCAAATAGGCGAATCCTTCCTTTCGCTTTTTGCGCAACACGCAGTAGTCAAAGCATTTAGGTCTAATTTGCACCCTTCCGTGCGAGGTGACCACATAATTGTTGCCCCCATAATTGATGGAGCGAGCTGTTTCCCCTTTTTGGAGATTAAGCGCCGCTCCCTTAAGTTTCTTAAACCACTTACCCATTCTTTTAGAATTATGCCAGGTAATTTGCCACTCACACGGAACAAGAGGATGCACGTATTGCGTACCGATGTCGGTACGAAATAATTTGTTTTAAAATGTGTGCGTATTGACGTCGGTACATTTCATGTACTGATGTCGGTACCGATTTTTCGAAGTTGGGGACCGGATCGCACACACACCGCCCCATAAATCCACACACGCAATGGCACGCACCAAGCAAACTGCACGCAAGTCGACCGGGGGCGTGACACCTCGGCGCCAGTCCGTTATGCTCACAGCACGTAAGGCCGCACCATCGACGGGGGGCATCGTGACTTCGTTCCATGTATCGGAGTCTATATCCGGTCCCCAGGCAGTGAGCACCTTATCACAAAAGATGGCAAACCTGGAAGCGACGCGCCAGGATTACTACAAGGACGTGCCACCACCGCCATCCTCGCCAAGTTCCAAACTCCTGGGCAAGCGAAGTACCGGCACTGGCGAGCCACTAAAGAAGCGCGCTAAGTTTAACAAAAAGAGTGATCCTTTTTTTGTACTAGTAAACAAGCTAGAACCCCAAAAATAGTATAATTTACTTGTTGTAGTTGTCCACGTACCACTTGTTGACTCCGGTGATTTCGCAAATAAGATGAAACAGCGCGCCTGTCGCTATGGTTCCAAAAACCATTTCTGTGCCGTGTTCGGGCCACCACACGACTTTTCGCTTGTACATAAGATCCATGGCATATGAAACGAGTAGTCCGAGCACTGCTAGGCCAATGCCAACGACGGCCATTTCAATTACAATTCTGCTTGCACTTGGCATGCTTGCGCCTTTATTGTTGCACAACAAAAAAAACAAGAGACTATTTTTATTCTATGCTTCTGGACATAGTGTCAAATATTAATTTTGATGTACCATGTAGGTTTTCCCCCTTAAATTTGACATTGTTTTTGCAATCTTTTGCCTGAAATGCGGTAATAATTATATAAATGCAAAATCCTAAAATTATGCAACAAAAAATACCCTTGACATTAGCTGGCTCCTTCAAAAAGTTGGACAAATGTTCGCCGGCTCTCCGACTTCTTTGGCCTGCACTATATTCACGCGTCATGGGCACAATATTTTACATATAGAGAATATAAAAATTTGTGCGCGTGCTTAGCTACAATAAAAAAAAAAAGGTATTAAATAAATGTCTAAAGCTAGTCCGAAGAAAAACAAGAGACGCTTACGGCCCGGAACTCGCGCTTTAATGAACATAAGAAGAGAGCAAAAAGGATATGATGTTGTCGTGAGCAAACTCTCCTTCGCACGATATGTTAAGTTAGTGATGGTCAAAATACATGGTGCTAAAAAAGCCGAATCCTATCGTATACAAAGCCAGGCACTAAATATCATGATGGAAAGCATGCAGGAGTATTTCATTAATGTAGCCGAGCTAGCAAATTTAAATTCGATTCACGCTAAGCGCGTGACTTTGATGGTGAAAGATTTTAGACTAGCCGAAAGAGCTCTTGGGTTTTGTAGGGGTAAACAACCAATTGGAAACAATCTCCGATATAGCGCAAATTGTATATCTTACAAAAGGTCTATGTTTAAACCCCAGGCAAGTGGTAAGTGGGCACGCCCTGCTTCAAAAAGAGCTATGACAAGAATGCTACGTCGTGCTGGCGTCAAGCGCGTACAGGCGCTCTCACTAGGCAACGCAAGCAATCAATCAAATGTATACAACATCCTTAGTAAATTCGTGTGCAACCTTGTGAACTACAGTACGATGTATATGGAACACACAAGGCGAAAGACCATAACGACCAACGATGTTATACACGCATTAAAGTTCATGGGGGTCACATACTATGGCGTTGGTCCTGAAGCTCGTAGGAAAATAAGAAAAAGTCCAATAAAAAGTCCCTCTTTTAAAATTGGAGACATTGTAAAATTTAAAATAAATAATACTTTAAAATCAGGAGTCGTACTTAAGTTTTATAAAGCAAAGCAAGGAAAACACAAAGGAAAAAACATGGTTCAGCTAAGAGGTGACAAATTAGATCCATTCTTTAAACAGGCTGCTATAGCCAATTACAGGCGCAGCATTTTAAGAAGTAAGGTTATATCTTTTAAAAGTGCCTCTCCCAAAAAATCTAAAAAAAAACTGAGTCCTAGCAAGAAGCAGTCACCGCCCAAGAAGAAGCAGTCACCAACAAAAATAGACAGCATTTTTAAAGTTAACGGTAAAATTACCTTCAAAAATATTTATAGCCAAAAGGTTTTTACAGGTGTCATAAAAAAGCTTTATCCATCAATATTAACCGTAGAAAGCAAAAGAGCATTTCCAGATAATAAAAATAATCAAGGACCTGTCCACCAAGAAAATGTAAGATCATACGATGGAAATAATATAAGTCCCCCGTTAGCACCTGTGAAAAGCCCTCCCAGAAAGAGGATTAAAGCCCCCGGGCAAATTGCATATTCAAAAGGGGGTAAGAGTAATTACTCATTTTCAGAGGACGACGATCGAGAAGATAAAAATTATAAGCTCCTAATAAAAGCCTACAGGAAACTTGTAGAAGACAAGAACCCAGGCGTAAAATGGCAGCCCTCCAGGGGCGATGGTGATTGCCTTTGGCACACATTATACCAAATGTTTTGGTCAAAATACGACAGTGCCATTACATTGAAAGACGCTATGAAAAAGAAATACAAAGATTGTAAAAGGGAGATAGAAAGCAGCCGCGAGGGATGGGCTGGTACAGACTGTATATATGGGTTTGAAAGGGAAAACAAGGTGCATATTGTTACTGTAACAACAGGCAAAACGAGGTATAGTGAAGCAAAAATAAGGTTTTCTAATAATTTTGAAAAGAAAAATTTTAACAAGCGGTACTTACTTTTTAATTGGGCTACCAAAAATCGCCCGAATGGGTACCACTGGGATGGTATGAACAATAAAGTTAAACTTCCCGAATATGAAATAAAATTTAAGCAATGGGGTAAACTCTTTGATATGGGTGAAAGCACTAGAAGAACGAAAATATTTGACGAAATGAAATCTAATTTTACTGAATATAAAAACATGTCAGATAAAGGAATTATGAATGCGCATCCAAATGATTATTTATACGCACTCTATACTGAACATTTCAATAATAATAAAACCAAACTGCTAGGATTTTTCTTTGTGCGCAAGAGTGGTAAAATTTTAAAAATTCTTAGCCTAGCAAGCACAGATAAACAAAAGGGAACGTGCAAAAAAATGCTCACGTTGTTCATAGATTACCTTAAACGAGGATTGTACGTAACGTACAACAAAGGATTTGATTTTTTAATACTAGATATAAAGCGAGATAAATACTTTCAGTACGCAAAACGATGTTATGAAAGTGTTGGTTTTAAGTCCGTGGGGCCTATTGGTAAAACAAAGTACCTTAGAATGGAAAGAAAAATATAATCTTATATATAAGGTAAATATAGTATGGGTTCCACACAAGCACAAAAACAAATCTCTACTTATAATAGATATAAAAACGCATTTAAAGAAATAGAAACGGATATTTGTATTGACATAGAGGGTAAAGTAGATAAAGATGAGGTAGCGTTTTTTGATTGTGATTACAAATCTGATAACCCTTGGGATTTTTCAACAGGAGAAGATATAGTTAATGTTGATCATTTGCATACGGTCTTACAAACAATTATAGAGATAATAGAGGATGTATATACAAAATATGAATTAATTCCTTTTTTTTTACCATTTGAAAATAAATTAAAGATTCCAATTAATTTTCTTGATAATTCTCAACAAAATAAAATAAAAGAATTACAAAGTTTATATGATGCAAATGATATTGTAATAAATAACCTTTTTCATGAGAGAAATGCACTTGAAAAAGATAAATTAGATTATAAAGGGCTGGCAAGTTTGTTAAATAATTTTGGAAGAGTATTAAGAGGAATAAATAAAATATTTTCCGAAAAAGGACAAAATAAAAAGGACAAAATAAACCCTAACCCTATGGAGAGGACAACTAACTTAAATAATAAAAAGGACAAAATAAAAAGGACAACTAACTTTAAAAACATATTTAAAAACTTTTTTAAATTAAAATATATAAAAGCATATTTAATAATTACAATTATAGGAATGTTAATAGTTGGATTGTTTTTTCCTAAACCATTTGAATGCGATAAAGAGGAAAAAAGATTAAATCTTAATGGTGTAAGTAGTGTTGTGTATTATAGAATTAAAAGTAATTTTTTAGATGACAACAAGTAAAATTAAAAAAAACATTTTATTTTGTTTTATTTTTTTCTATGATATATCCACCCCATGGGTTGAGTACTCTTTGATCGAGATGCACAGGTTTTGACGGACTGCGCATGCTAACTTGTTGGGGATACAAAGCTGACCGATATGCGTACTTGTTAGACAATTTGTTTAACGTTTTGTATGCACTCGTCTGCTCTACTATGTTTTTATTTATTATATTATTATTGTACATGTTCTTTATTACATACAACAAAATGTTTTTCCTTAATTTTTTTACGTATACATTTTACCTTAAAAAATAAAAAGAATGTTAAAATAAAATGATACCTTATTGGTATATACCACTTGTAATAGCTTTTGTGTCAATTTGTCTTTATGGATATGTAAGATGTAAATTTAATTTGAAAACAGATCCAATGGCTTTTTATTTTGGAATATGGGACCTTGACGTATGGTCCCTATCACACGTTTTGCTATTTATGTACCTGGCCTATCAAAACAAAGGCCGAAACAATGCCATTATTTTAGTTTGTGTTGGTATAATATGGGAGATATTTGAGCATATGTCTGGTAAAAAAAGGCCAACTTGGTTAGGTGGTTGTAGTTTTGGTGCAAACGCGCATCGTAAATGGTGGTATGGTCGATACAGTGATATATTTTCAAATCTACTTGGAATTATTTTAGGTAACTATATTAAATAAGATAAAAAATTATATTTGCATCAAATTAAACGAGCACACGTATGGTGTTTGAATTAGCGGGACTTTGTATGTATACTTAAAACTATTAATTTGCTTTACGCATGCATTTTCTAGTGTTGTCGTAAGAGTGTGGGCCACCAGGCTGCGCACATCCGAGCCCGAGATTGTTTTGGCTATGGCATCTCTCATACGTTGCACAAAATTACACACGGAATGTATGGGTGACGCACACTGCACATTTATAAGCCGAATGTCGACGTCTAGACCGCGTACAAGACCTTTGTGCCTATTGCTTCTCTTTTCGACGTACACCGGAACGGAGCAGTAGCGAGCGGGTGCATACCACTCTCCCTCTGCTCTCGTTGTAATTTTGCCTATTTTTGCATGCATGCGCACCTTTGCGCGCACGCGTATTGTAGCATTGACTACGACTTCGTGTTTATCGGGGTAATTGTCAAAAACGCCGCGCAATCGGGCGTGAACATTGCTAGACTGGGCAATTAGTTTTATGTCTAGCGTGGTGGGATCAAAAGGTTTTACATTCTTGTCTTTATATACCTTGAATTCAATGGAATCAAGTGCATTTATGCTTTCCAGGGTCAAATGGCCGTCGCTGTACACCACGCCGTTAGTGCTGTCAACAACTTTGTGTAGTATCTCTTTGTTTAGTTTTAAGCTTCTGTTTTTTTGCATTGTTATTGGGCTCAGGACCGCGTACAGTACAACTTTTGAAAGGTGTGACCAAACACCCAGCTTATCTGACTTGGGTGGTCTAGATTTTTTTGAAGAGTCCATATTTTTCTTCATTTTGTATATAGTACACATATATTATTTGCTAAAGGTTAAGAGGACAAAAATATATTGTTAGTAATAAAAATGCCTCAGAGAAATATGAATGACTTTTTTACCCCTAGAAACCTAATGCCAAAAGAAGAAAAAAAACCGCTGCCAAGACCTATAAGTAAGCAGAAGCGGTTGCGGCAGCGCAAGGCGCGCATGCAAATATTTTCGCTTGCTAGACTCATAAAGAAAAAAACAGCGATGCCTAGTTGGAGAACCATATGGAATGACAAAAAGCGGTATATGAAACTGTGCGAGGCAAAGTGGACCTGGTGCAAACAAGAAAAAGTAGCAAATGCCGCATATGCAATGATTAAACACATGGCACAAGCTGGTTCAAACAGGTGGGTTGATTTAAAACAGTCGTACAGAGAATATAAAAGACAATACAATAAAAACCCTAATGTAATGTCATTTCGAACATATAGATCATTAGCAATTGACATGCATTTAAAAAGAATATTTTTGATGAATTCCAAAAAAACACAATTTATTGCAAACAACAACAATTTTAACGAAAATGCCTCGAAACTTCTGGCGTATGAATCAATAAAAAAAATGTGCAACCCAATTACTGTCAAAGGCATGTATGGCTTACACAAAAGATTTGAAAACCAGCTGTATTTTACAGACAGAAAGAACAACGTTAATTTACATCTACACATATTAAAGGATGGCATGACACGTCTAGAAAAGGTAACCCGATTTAACAACTATATTACCGTAACTAAGATGGACAGCAAAGACACAACGAGTTTTGTTAAGTTCCATTCAAAAAGACTGAAAGAAAAAAGGGTTAGCACACTATTACTTAACTTTGATGTACACGAACACGCAATGGTAGTGCAGCTGGCACTTAAAGGTAGAAAGGGCATAGAGTTTCAATTTTGGGACCCCAATAACGAGTCATTTGACCATTACTTTAGAAAATACAGTCGTGCCCAACAAGCTATTATTCGCTTGTTTAACAAAATCGCACATAAGATAAATCGCAACAAAGCATACTTTTTTAAGAGCATATCGCTGCCTGAAGAACTAGACAAAATAAACTCGAGTGCGGTCTTTCGCCCACATTATAAATGTTTTAAGGGTGTTGTTTCTGATTGGGGTGGCCTTTGCTTTCTGTTTTCGCGATACATTGTTTTTAGGTGTAATAGCCAAAATGTATCACTAGAAAATATGTCTAGGCGCTTGGGGGCTACTACGCCCAGTTCAAGAGTAAAGGGAATCTTTAATGAGATCATGGTCTTCACGGGTGCGGTGATGGAGGTAGCATGGGCTCGCAACAAGGCATATGCCGAAGACGTGCGACCAGTGACACCCTCCCCCCCAAAAATATCACCCCGGAGACCGTCACCACCAGAAAGAAAGGATAGTAACATCACACGAAGGAGAAAACGCACATCACCACGAAATGATTCTAATGTTACACGGAGAAGAAGACGAACAGATCCACTAACATCCAAGTACGGGTTCCGAATAAAAAAATAATTTATTTATTTTGTACATCTAAACAACATCGTATAAATAGCGCTCTCTAAGATCACGTATAGAAACTGATGCGTCACATTCGATCCTGTGCTGTTCTATTACACTTTTCGACACAGTGAGCAATCTATTTTCCTGGCGGCCACACATGTTCGTGTACGTTCTTTTCTTAAGTCGCCCAATAGGTGCCCGTCCACTTAGCTTCACCCAAAAACTGTTGTTGTTTATGCGAAACAGAATTCTTTTGTTGAAACAAGCCTCTGGGTCTTCCACCGATTCTTGTCCGTCGTAGTGACGCAATATAAGGAAGCCGTCGATAAGCTCATAAAATGCCCGATTAGACCCATGCTCGTGAAACCCGTGCCCGTGAAAGGGACACAGCGTGTGGTTAGCCTCAATGAGGGTGAGGGATTTCTGTTTGTTCTGTGTAATTTTACCAATCATTGTGTCATAATTATCGAGCGTTATCTGGGGCGCCAAGCAGCACACAATGGCCCGCTTTATCATGTCCAAGATTTCTTCATCCTTTATTTCACGCATTTCGCTTGCCTTTGTTTTTGAATCGTCGTCAGTTTGAGAATCAAGTCCTTCGGGAAAGTCAAATGACTCTGAAAACGCAGTTGGAGTCCTATCACCCATTTCTCGCATAGATGTTAGCTTTAAAAGATCTCTTCTATTTAGAAGAAGGACGCTATCATCTTCGCCAGGTAGCATTGCGTCGCAATATCTTTGAAGCCGCGCTTCGAGTTTTGTGATACTGTTGTTGGTGTCCAGTCTATACAAGCATTTGGGGTAATACACTCTTGGTGTTTGCCGTATCTTACACTCGCCGCGTTTGCACTCCTCGTGGCCTAGCATTTTCTTTGAACACCCCCAAATTTCCTTTTTAGAGCATATCAGGCGAATTTTTTTGACTGGGTCAACAATTTTTCCAATACCACTCGCTATAATTTGTACCCCGTTGTGTTCTAGTGTCAAATCATCGTTCATTTTTTTTTTTAGCAAAGCACAAAACTTCAAATAGTCAGAATGTTTGACAAATATGTTGGCCACGTACACATGAAAGCCACCTCTGTTTTTGTTGTGGGCGCCAATCTCATCTTCTACCTGGCATACTAAAATTTCTGAAGGCACTTCGAACATGTCTATAATAAGAGAATGAAAGGGTTCCAAAAGCCAGCTGGTATGCGCGTTGGTCCAAGTGCCCTCATAAAAAAAATCCAAATCCAGAAACAGCTTGTGTATATTTGTAAAATTCTCCGATATGTGACATCCATATTCAACTCCAACACGAAAATCAAATGCAAATTTTGCCAGACAGTTATATAAAGTTTCCAATGAATGTTTGGTATACGCGTGGAGTTTTGAATTTTTACCGACGCCTAGGCCCCCGCTCATGTCGATGTGTGTACCTTCATCATCATTAGAAACCTTGTCAATCCATGATGTGTCCTTAACATTCTCTGTGTCCCCCTTAGCAGTTTCCAGGTCAAATTTGAGATACTGCACTACACGCTTTTTAAGTCTTACTATAAAATCTCTCTGGTGACGCATACTTAACGTGAGATATGAAAAAATGACAAGCACTAAAAGACAGTACACAAGCTTAATTATGTACTGACATCAGTACGCTCATGTCAAAAAAAATATAAAAACATTTTTTTTTGCAAAAAAAAATGTGTACCGATGTCGGTACATTTTATCAGTACTAACATCATTAGGTATATCAAATTAAAATATCATCTGTACAATGGACTTTGAAGACCAAGACTGGGATGATTTAGTAGACATGGATGTAGACATGGAGAGCAAAACACAACATTCTTGCTACACGCAAGAAGACGCTGCGCCAGAAAATCCTACCAACATCCAAGAGTACGAATACAAAGCTCCTTTAACGCCACCAGGCGCGTATGTACAAGAAGAAAATGTCCAGGAATGTCTACCGCTACCACGCGAAGAAAAAAAAAAACACGTTGATAGCGGTATTCGGGATATTCGAATAGACACAATGGAGAGAATAAAGGACTCCTTTATGTTTGGAACATTTGACGAACGCAGCATTCCCGACCGCGCTATTTATGCAGAAATACACGAAACCCAGGTCCAGAACATTAGTGGATTTTGCAAACCAGACGACATTGTACAGAGCATTGAGCGGATGAAAGCCGGGGGACACGTCGAGCTTGTGCGCTCAGTACGCAAATACTACGCATACTTTGGTGGGGATACGTTTCAAACCCTAAGCATAGCTGAATTGTTCGACATGGCAATAGCCAAGTTCCCATCAGAGATACCGCCTATGATTCAGGAGTTAAGAAGATCGTACATTTCGGCGTTGGGACGGCTTTCTGTGTGCCTCCACGACGAGCACATATTTCGCGACATTTGTCGCATGGGAAACGAGCTGTGTGTGCTTAATATGTTGCGGTGTACTTCTGAGCGGATTCGCCGACTCTCCGAAGTAGTTGCCAACCTGTGTCTCGCCCGATCTGAAAGCATGGCGTCTTTTTGCGCGCCAAACGGACTATACTCAGTTGAAAAAAACGTGTGTGACAATATGCGCAACGAACACGCAATTGAGAAGAGAGGTATTGCCCAGGCGATGCTAATTATACAAGACGAGTTGGCTAAGCATGGCTACGCAAAGATGAACGGGGGTATTTACAAGCCTATCTACACGCTGTACCAGAACAAGCACGTGTTCACCCAGGCGTACAAGCGAGTGATGAATCCATCCAATCAACTTGAAAAGGCGATACTAAGCGACTTGGTTGCTGCGCTGCCTATGCACCACCGGGTTTGTCGGGAGTGGCACCTTACAAGTGGGTGGGAAGATAAAGTATGCGAGCGCCTACTACGCACAAACACCTCATACTTTCCGGAACTTAAACTGAACGACAATTTAAGATCATTTAATAACGGCATATACGACATGCGAGCAGACATATTTTACACGTGGGGCGACAAAGACCTTCCAACCGACAACACTGCTACATACTTTAAAATGGAGTACAGAACTTTTGACCTTATGAAAATACAAGTAAAAAACGCATCGACGGACTGGGAGAGCGAGGCTAACATGAACATGATGAGATTACAGTGTCCAGCTTTCATGAAACTGTTGGATTATCAGTACCCCAAAAAAACTAACGCTGCTACACCATTTAACACGTATTCAAACCCCAAGCAGTGCGTTAAGTTCCTGGTTGCAATGATAGGTCGCTTGTTTTTTGAAATATGCGAAATAGATCCTGGATACGAAAGATTCCTAGCATTTATTGGGGCCGGGGGAACCGGTAAAAGTAAAATAGCCGACATTGTTGCAAAGATAGTGCCAAACAAAGCACTTATAAAGTCTCAAAATGGGGAAAAGGTGTTTGGCCTCGGTGGTATCAGAGGCTCAAAGGTGATCATCATCGAAGAAGTACAAGCCGACTGTAGCGTGCCTTATGACTCTGTTTTGCTAATTGGTAGCTCCAATGGAAGAAAGCAAGAAATAGAAATGATAATACCCGCTAAATTTAAGGATCAAATTGAGCAACTTGTAACCCAGACAATGCTTATGGTTGGTAACGGGTGGCCTAACAGCTGGCCAAATGAGGGGAAACAAATTTTACGTCGTCTTATAGGTGGGTTATTTGACCGCCCGGTCACCGAGGAGGACAGTAGCATACTTGAAAAGATGCAGCTACAAATTGACGCAATAGTAACGGGCTGTGTTCGACAATACCACGCTCTTATACGGGGGGTCGGCTCGCGTCCCTTTAAACACTTTATACCACCAGAGATTATGGCAGACACGCGCGAAATTACAAATAGCTCGGAGACCACGCGCGATTTTTTGGACGAGGGCAAATACGTAAACTACGACAAGTTTGGCATGAAGAGCATAAAAATAATTCCGTATTGTGTTTTGGAAAATGAATTTAACAAAGCTACCGGCAAGAAGCTAACAACTCGTGACTTCAATTCCATTCGTGAAATAACCAAGTGCTCCTTCCTAGTGTTAAATCAGGGGGATATAAAAGAAACCAACAAGGTCATAGCGGGCGAGATGCTGCCAGCATACTCTGACATGGGATATCCATTTTTAAATGGAGTTTCGTACAAAGTTAGCGAGTCTCGAAGCATAGACTTTGACACGAATTTGCCATTCGTATACATTATGGGCATCGAACTAAACCTCGCCGAAAACCCCCGGGTCTTGCTGTCCTCTCGCCACGACCCCGGACAACCAGCTTCAAGCTCTGATCGCCGACTTGTGGTTGACTATATGAAGAAAAAGCGGGTGTCTTCCAGGTGTTCCCTGTGTCCAGGCAGCGATGAAAGGGAGCGTATTACAAATTTCTTCGCAAACGTTCGAAGATCGTATAGCTATGGAACCTTTCGACTTGGCACAAGCACCAGCACCTTACTCACACACGAGTTTGTGTGCTTCAAGAACGCATTTGGGTTTGAGGATGGGTGCGACATGCTGTCTAGGTACGACATCGACGTCTTGAGACAGGCTCAAAACTACGTCAACCTTGATGGGGCAATCACCAACGACTGTAGTCGCATCATAAAGCCGGTGTCGGACGCCGAGCGCTTTGTGCGCATGGAGATATATGGGCTGGTGCGGCGTGTGCGGCGTCGATATTTCCAGAAGTATATGACTATGCCAGTTCAAAAGAGGACCCAGTTTACAAACTTGCTTAAGACCATAGAGCTGTTGTTTTCGCGCATGAGGACTCAAATGAGCTGGCCGGGGAGAGATTAAAATGCGTCTCGTGTATGTAGTTTTAGGTATTAATCAAATAAATCGTCTTTCTCTGGAGCGCCTGCAAATAAATTATTCAATATTTTTTGTTTTTTAAAATCCTTGAGAGGTACATCTTTTTTGGGCGAAGCTATTTTTGGTGTGCTTTTTTCGACTGGTTGCACTGCTTTGCTTTTTAATTTTATTCTTGCTTCTTTACCCATGGTATAGTACTTGTGTTTATAAATTGCGCTACCGCATATATCACTGCCTTTTAGCAATAATTTTTGGAAGTCGTTTTCTGACAAATTTTTATCAGACAACTTATTATATATTTCAAGACACTCCTTGGTCATGCTTATCTTACCAATTTCAGTTTTAGCATTTAAATTTGGTTTGGTTTTGAAATCATTTGCATTAAAGGTAAAGTATTTGTACATTAAATAAAGTGAGTATACAAAAGATGGTATTCCTATAATTTTATTTACAATGGCCAAACTTGAATCGGAGTTAAAACTCGTAATAAATGCAATCATGCTAGAACACGACAGCACAGCTGGACCCAGAAACAAAACAAAGAAACGACCGGTTTTCGTGTACATATTTAAAAAACTAAATTTCTGTATGCCCACTAAAAAACCAAAATACATCAGAGACAGTAACAATGTTGCCACAGAAAATATAATATTTAAAATATTAATTTGTTTTTTATCGTGGGTTTTAACTTCTATGTCAAAGGACGCAATGCTTAAGACAAACATCAAAATGCCCTGAAACAAATAAGATGTTATTCGAAAAAACTTTTTCATTCTTTTTATTTTATAGCGCACAATATTTTCTGATTAAAAATTATTGTCTGTTGAGTCCTCAATTTCGTCTAGTACACTTTCAATTAAAGCTGTTTCTTTTATGGGATTGTATTTACTTGCAACATTTTTAAAAAACCAGTATTCAATACACCCAACACACACGAAAAGCACACTGTTTTCTACCAGTAATTTTGCTAGTGTGCGAAATGCATTTTCTGATCTATTTTGGGTACTTATGTAACCCACTGCACATATTATGCCAATAAATAGTATATATGACACCATTTTTGATTCTTGTGAATTTGCTTCATTAGCTTCTTTTTTTACCGCGTCTTTGCCACTAGAAATTGAGTACATTAGTGACACCTGCGTAGGTGTAACATAAATTCGTTTTATATTATTTTTTTTTACTATCTCTTTTGTCACACCACGTATGGAGTCGTACAAAGCTTCTTCGGATTCGGGCACTATTAAATATTTTGAAAGTAGTAACAAAATGTTCCACAAAAAAAACATATGAATAAAAATATTTAAAACGAATATTTGATTAGAGGAGGACATGCTTTTAAGAATTGCATATATATAATTTAATCGTACTGATTATTCGGACTCCGGTGCGAATGCGCATACCTTTTTGTTGGTGTGCGACCAATAAACTCATTTGGCACTGGGACGACTTGTGTCATGTTTCGAGCTTCTGACGTTAGGTACACCATGTTTCGATTTGCATTTACAATCTGTTGTGGGCCAACCGCGTGCTCTAGCTTAAAGTTGCTCGTCTTGTTCCCCTCGACAGAAAATGTGGGAATAGGCCTGGTTATATTACTTGTACCACGCGCAAGCACCGGTTTGTAAACATTTGTCATGGTCGGTTCATTACACTTCTTGTGAATTGTGCGAACTTGACCATATTCATTAGGTTTCATGTCTATAATCCTACTTGATTCGCGCTCTACTATTTTTGCACGACTATCTTGATTAGTCAGTGCGTGGCTTTGCATAGAGAGATTGTTCCTTAGCTGTGCCTCAATAAACACATTTTTGGATTCCGGCTTTTCGAAACGTCGGGTGCGCATACTTACCGGGTTTATCACAGTCTGTGCATACTGACTATTATTTTCCAGGGCGCGACTAGCTTGGTCGCTATAAACTGTTTCTAGATTCTTTGGGGTGCTGTGGGAATTGTATAGATACCCACGGGGAGTTTCCGTGACATATGAATTGTGGTCGGTAACACGCTTGACCTCAGAACTGTGTGCGACCATGGGCGTTCGCGTCAAGCAGTCGGGACCAACGGTGTTATTTTTGTGCTGTCGGTCAAACTGGCGAGAGTTACCCAGGTCAAAAAACTTGCGCGAATGCATGTTTATTTCGTATTGAGTTTGTGGTCTGTTTTCGGGAGGGCGCTTCAAATGCAAAAATCTAGATGTTGCGTACGACCCCATATTAGACAATTGCGAAGACTTGTTCGTCTGTGTACCCTTTTTGGACGAAAATGGGGTGCGAGTGTACATTGGTCTGTCTACCATGCTTACTCGCTCGTGCAAACTACTTGGGCCACCGACTCTTTTTTTGGGGAACACGCGTCTATTGTCATACCTAGTACTGGTAAAGCGTGGCTTATTGAGCCGTATTGGTTCATGCCCGTCAATGACGTTATTGTATTCTTGCTTATTTGTTGGTTTGTACCTTTGTATAGGCATACCCATTTCAAATTTATCTGTTTCAAAATAAGTGTCAAGAATGTTAGCTTTATCATTTGACTCAAAAGAGCTAGATGCATTTCCCTTTTTGTGTTTAAATTTATTAGACGCCAATATGAGACCAGCACGAAATTTTTCAAATTCGTGTGTTGAAGGATCCAGTGATGATTGCATTTACCAGTACAAAACAAAATTTTGTATACCTTTAAGAAAAATATGACTAATGTTATAACATCATTGATGGCGTGCGAGGCTGTCAGTGGGTCAGAACACTGTTTTAGGGGTAACAGTATTGTTAGCTTTTTGAAAGACTTGAGAATAGTAAAAATTTTACTGGTGTGGTTTATAGCATACTCGGTGGTAGAAGATAAGATAAAGGCTGCGTGGGTAACGCTTGGTGCCTGTTTTTTATCTATGGAGTTTGAAAACTTTGTTCTCGGAATATTCAAAGATAAAGACATAAATAAAGAAGAAGAAATTATATAAATTCATCATAGTCCCCGAGTAACTTTTCATACATTTCTTCTTCTTTTGTATTTTTGAGTACTATTTTTGGTGCAAAGCATAACACAAATAAAACAGTTGTGACTACAAGATAGGCATAATATATTATGTCATAATGGGCACTTGGTTTATACACACTACCAAATTTGGCCTGTCCACCAAAACGTTGTAATATAGACATATACACAACATTGCTAGACT
>Ga0129327_10000211_pt1 | contig 35909 bp, 13 predicted proteins | sample CPBDNA_6_FD_111799 | JGI IMG/M metagenome (GOLD analysis project Ga0129327, IMG submission 111799) | Freshwater to marine salinity gradient microbial communities from Chesapeake Bay, USA - CPBay_Spr_31_0.8_DNA | ecosystem: Environmental > Aquatic > Marine > Coastal | place: USA: Chesapeake Bay... | reverse complement strand
CTTTCCCATACATCACGGAATGCAAAACTTAATCCTAGGATTAATCTATTGCGTTCTCCTCTACTCAAGTTATCGAAGTCTAGGTCTTGTCCTAGTTGAGTAATTTCAACGTTCAAATCGTTTTGGAACAACACTTGATGCGGTAATCCTAGTTTGTCAAGATAATATGTAAGTCTATTGTTTAGATATGCTAGGTTCTGATCAATAATCTTCTTACGAATGAAACTATCTTTGTTTGTTAATAGTTTTAACAAGAACTCTTGATGCTCTTTATAACTTGTAAGTTCGTTTACTACTGACCAATCAATAGTTTGCAACGCACTTTCACTTAGATCTACAATCTGCGCTTCATAAGGATCAGTTTCGATCTTCTTATCTTCAAGAGCCTTCTTCAAATTGTCTACATTGTTTCTATGGTCGTATGCTTCTTTAGCTGCGTCATAAAATGTAGTAGGCTTGCCGTTGATATCACCAATCTCTTCCAGTGCTTTTAACACACCTGCAAGTTTATCAGCAACTTCGGACTGATAAGACACAGCATCAGCAAGTTCTTTGCCTTTGCGTTCAGCAATCTCTGCTTTCTTGTCTGCATGTAGTTCTTGACCACATGTATAACAAGTTGCATCTTCTAGTTCAGCAATCTCTTTCTCTGCCTTCTCTACACTTTTAGTAGCACGTAGTAGTGCAGGCTCGAGTGTACCTAGTTCTTTTCTAAGTGCTAGTATGGCATTGTTGTGTTCAGTCCAGTTAGACAATTTTTCATGTGAGTCGAGTTCAGTTTCGATGTCTAGGTGTTCAAGTTCATCAATTGCACTAACAAGTTTGTCTTGGTCTTGCTTGTTCTTAGCAATCCATGCACGTTGTGTGCGCTTGAGTCCGTCGATGCTACCTTCAATCTTTTCGTTCGCAGTTTGAATAGCATTAATCTTTAGAGTCTCTTCGGTAATAGCATCTTTGCTCTGGCGAGTTTGCTCTTTAAGTGCATCAGCCTTCTCTGAAAGGATGGTAATACCCAACAACTGCTCGATAATCTGTCTTTGATCGTTAACTCTCATACTCAAGAACGGTTCTGTATAGGTATTCAGTGCAACAATGTGCTTGAACATGTCATGACTCATACCTAACAGTGTGTTTACATCGTCTTGTGTTTGTCTACTGTCACCTTGCGACTCGTCTACTAATGCTTCTTGGTTGTTGATGTAGAATTTAAAGAAATTAGGCCCACGTCCTCGCTCAATACGGTATTGATTGTTGTCTTTTTCAAACTGTAGCGTAACTAACATGCCTTTGCTGTTAGTTTTATTGATTAAGTTGTTTGCTCTAATGTTTGTAAGAGCTTTTCCGTACAATGCATAGGACAATGCGTTAATAATAGTAGTTTTACCAGTACCATTGCGTGATCCACTGTCGTCACCACCTTGGTCTAGGTTCTCACCTAGCACAAGTGTTAGTTGTTCACCTTCAAAGTCTACTGCTTGAGTCTGATTGCCCACACTCATAAAGTTTTTTACGGTAAGATCTTTAATCTTTATCATATTATGATTCTAGTCCATTATATATTTGCAGCAACAAACTTTTATCAAAGTTAGTAGTGTCTAGTTCTGAGATTTCATTGCTTACAATTTGATCTACGCTTTCGAACTGTGCAATATCAAGCTCTGTACTCATTTCTTCTAACTGCTTTTGTGGTATTAGTGTAATTTCACGACAGTTGTATTGGGTAATGAATGTTTCTTTGATAAAACTTGCTTCTTCATAACTAATAGGTAAGTCTAATGTTACCCGCAAGTACATTTTACTCTTAATAAAGGTATCTGCGTTGTCAATTAGGTTGCTAAGTGTTACAGTACGGTACTTAGGACAGTTGGGCCAGTTAATAAACTCCGGCTCTTTGTTATTTTCCTTGTCAAGTATCATCATACCACGGTCATCGTCACCAACATCAGCATAGTTGTGTGGAAACGCATTACCGATATAGTGAATAGCACCTTGTTTTTGTCTTTTATGGAAGTGTCCGCTAAAAACATAGTCTTGATGCTTAAAATGCTCAGGTTTTAAGTCACCGTGATCTGGCATACGCACTAGAGCGTTCATATAGAAGCTAGGAAGTTCAAAGTGACCAAACAAATACTTTGTTTTTATGTCACTCATCTTCTTCCACTCGTCTCCAACCAGCCAAGGAACAAGTGCAACGTCATCTTCAATAAGAATTTCGTCTACAAATGTAATACCTGGAATATGTTTAGCAAATGCAGTGCTGTTTACATCACGTTTGTCTTTATAATACAAGTCATGGTTACCATCAAAGAAGTAAAACTTCTCAAATGCAGCACCTAGCTTTTCCATACATCTAATTGTTGCATCCATAGTGGTAAGATTAAGCGAATTTCTGTTATGATGCCAGTCACCGCAGAAGATGCCAGTCTCGCAACCGGCATCCTGTGCTTGTTTGATGTACCAATCAATAAATTCTTCGCAATCTTCGTTATGAACACGACTATTGCCTTTCAAACCAAAGTGAATATCTGTAAATACCGCAGCTTTTTTAAACAAGTTTAGTTCTCCATATTACTTGTTAAAGTATATAGTAATTATTGACACCTGTCAACCTATTTTTTGGTTCCGGTGTATTCTGTTAACGGTGCTTCTTCATTCCGCTTTACACTTGCTTCCCATTCGCCTTGATTCTGTCTTGTATAACTAGGAGATAAGTCGTTCATCTCTAAAATATCATCTCTAATGTTTTGATTACGTTTTTCTATGTTAATAACCCGTACAAAACTATTAGTAACAGCAGCAGTGTAGTATGCAAATGGATTATCTGACTTAGATTCGTCAAACTGTAGTCCAATTTGTGAAAGTTGTAAAATAGCCTGCCCTTTCATTTCGTCATTGTATGTGTAACCACGTACATTGCCTCGAGTTGCATATCTATCGACAAGTTTTAGCCACATCATAGCAAGGTTGTCTGTTGCTTTGCCGTGCTTGTGATTAAAGTTGCCATTGTCCATGCCACCTTCCCAGTGGCTTTTGCCTACTAGGATAATTTCACCTTCGTCATTGTACTTGTAATGCTTAAACGGTGGAAAAGGAAGTTTAACTTTTGTATCAGCAACTGTTTTAGGGTTCTTTTTGCGCCCGGGCTCGTCAGGAATGTGTTCAAATGTCATTACACGGAAGATTAATTCTTCTTTTGTAATTTCAGATGCAAGTGTTTCGCACTCTGCTTGTTTAACCTTCTCACCAAGACCTTTACGGCGCTCGTATTCAGCAGATGACATCTTCTTTGCTTTATTACGCTTTGCTTCTGCAACAGTAAGCCGGTTAATTTTACTTACATCAGATAAAATAATGTCATATTGACCAAACTCTGGTTCTAAATAACTGTTAAACTTATTTTTTGATTTGTGTATTTCTTTAAGTATGTCTTTATTATTAAGATAATTCTTGGGACGCATCATTCTCTCCTATAGTTAACTTATATTATACACGCTAACTGTATCAATGTCAACCGAAGAATAATTATAATATACACACATAATTTTGTCAACTAAATAGTAGTGTAGGAGTAAAATAAATTATGGCAAAATTTACCATTAAAAAAGCAGCATCAAACTTTCTAAGTAGCATTGTGAGTGATGCTAAGAGTGCTGTCAAGAGTGCTATTGGTGACACTATTAGTCAAAAGTTAGGTGGCCTTGGCCCTTTAGGAAAACTTGCTGCTAATTTTATTAACGAAACCGGCGGCTTTGGCTCGTCGATTAATAATAGAACAATTTCGAGAGCAATTATCAGCGATTCTGTTAATAATAATTCAACTACTCCGGGTGATTGGCGTGTTAGTATTAGTGTGCCTGATTTATTATCAGGAGAAGGATCAAACGCCGATATACTTGCTCCATTAAGATTAGCAAATACAAACTCTGCTTGGGACACAGGAAATAAAATGGTATTCCCATTCAATCCTACAGTATTATTAAGTCATAGTGCAAATTATTCTCAACTACAGCCTACACACACAAATTATGCATATAATGCATATGAAAGTAGTCAAGTTGATGCAATAACAATTACCGGCGAGTTTTATCAAGAAAACGAAGCAGATGCAAGATATTGGCTTGCCTGTTTACATTTTTTAAGAACTGCAACTAAAATGTTTTATGGCGCAAGCGATCCTTTAGGTAATCCTCCAGTCGTTTGTAGATTAAATGGATACGGAAAACACGTTTTAAATAACATACCAGTTGTAATTACTAATTTTACCACAGATTTACCTGTAGATGTAGATTATATACAAGCTGTAGTAAATGGACAGCCCAATTATGTTCCTACACAAAGTTCGATTACAGTTACATTACAGCCACAATATGCAAGACGTTCGCAATCAGGATTTAGTTTAAATGACTTTGCAGCCGGAAAGCATGTTGGTGGCAATGAAGGATTTGTATAATGGCAGATAATAATTTAAGTCCGTACTTGAATACACCAATTAATCCAAGAGGATATTTAGATATCTTAAAACCTCGCCCAGTTCCATCTAGCACTACTGATATTTTATTTACAATTACGTCTGAATATACATATCGTCCTGATTTATTAGCACATATTATATATGGTAGAAAGGATTTATGGTGGGTATTTGCACAGCGTAATTTAGATTTACTGAAAGATCCTGTGTTTGATTTTGTTGCTGGCACTAAGATTTTCCTACCAGATCCAAAAGCATTACGCTCGTCTTTAGGAATATAATATGCCAGGATTTAGTTTAACCAACTCTTTAAAAAGTAATCTACAATCTGCAGTAGTAAGTTCTGTTAGTAACAGTATTGGTGCAGCAGTGCCTGGCCTCGGAGGCAAATTAATAAACACTGCATTATCTGGAGGAAGCACCAAAGGCGCATTATTAGGCGCAGCAACTGGTGCATTGGGCAATGAATTACTAGGCGGAATACAAAATAAATTAGGCGGTTTAATTGCAAATGCTGAAGAACTAACAGGATTAGCAAATAATCCTTTAAAAATTGTAGAACGAGGATTAGCAGAGCTTAGTGGTATAACCGGCGAAGCAGAATCTTTAATACAATCACAATATTTAGACGAACTTAGAAAAACTGATTTCGGCGCAGAGTTTATTGATAATACATTTACAAATTCATTTAACGACAAATCTTCAGACAGTAAAATACCGAATCCACTAAGAGATCATAATAGTTTTAATTATAAAATTACGCTAGGTGTGCTTGATGCAGCAGAATATAATAATCCTGAAATATATAGATCTACTGGATTTAAAAATTTCATAGTACAAAGCAGCGGCGGCACAGAAAAGCGATACCAGGTTTTTGATGAAACTGGAGCTGGCAAAAGTGAACACGCTGAATATTATATTGATGATATAGAATTTGAATCACTAATTTCTCCAAATCCTAACACACGAGTTACACCTGGCGCAACGATGAATTTCACTATTACTGAGCCATATAGTATGGGTAATTTTATACAAGCAGTTATAGGATCAGCAAAAGAAGCAGGATATTCGGGGTTCAATCATGCACCATTTTGTATAAGAATTGATTTTGTAGGATGGAATTTGGACGGTCAGACTGATGCAAACTTTCTTCTACGACCTATGTTTATACCTATACAAATAATTAATATGGATTTTAATGTTTCTGGAAAAGGAAGCGTTTACCAAGTTAGTGCAGTTCCAATGAGCGAAACTGGTTTGGCCGATAATATTAATAAAATTAAAAATCCAGTTAAAGCCACAGGACTAAGATTACACGAAGTATTAGAAACTAATGATACATCAGTGTCTGCTGGAGTTAATAGTCAAATTGAAGCATTAGAAGAGGCCGGCACACTTGCTCCGTATGATAGATATATAATTTGTTTTCCTAAGGACCGTGCATCTATACAAAATGCATTAAAATCTAAAGTTGTGCAGGATAGTGCATTTACTACTACTGCTGAAGAAAGAGAAGAACAACGTGCTGGATTTAATTTAGCAGAAACTAATCCAGCATTACGAGCTGCTTTTAATCCAACAGTTATAACTATTACTCCTCCTAATAATATCTATGCAATACTTAAAACATTTGCCGAAGATACCAATTTAATGAATGCAATAGGATTAAGTACACTTAATGAAGACACTAATGCTCCAGGAAACTCAGCTGAAGCAGATGCAAGTCAGGTAATTAATCCAGAAACTGGAATAGTTGATACTGCTTCTATAGCAGCTCAGCCTGCTGATAAAGCAAGAGATTTTCAATTTAGTCAAGGAGAACAAATTACTACTGTTATTGAAAAATTAGTTTTACAATCTACTTATGCAGCTGAACGAGCAACTGAAGGCGCGACAAATGGATTAAACAAATGGTTTAAAATTGATACACATGTTTATTTAGGTGAAAGTCCGTTAACTGAAGCACAATTAGGTAGACGTCCAAAAATATATGTGTATAGTATTATGCCTTATGAAGTACCTGAAGCAGTTCACATATCAGGCGATAGAAAATCAAGCAATATTCAAGGACTTAAAAACTCTGCTTCTAAAGTATATAATTATATTTATAGTGGCAAAAACGAAGATGTTTTAAATTTTGATCTTACATTCAATCAATCATTTTTACTAGCAGCAACTTCTGATTTTGGCTCTACTCCTGCCGCCGGCAGAGATCCAGATGCAGGCTCAACAGCACTTACACAAGAAACTGGAGATAAAGGTACCTCAGCGGCTCTGCCAACTGGCACAGGAACAAACGATGATACGCCAGCAGAACTAGGCACAGGAGACATTGGCTTGCGCGGCGGCGGACATAATAATGATGTACGTCGACAAATAGCTGAAATATTTCACGACACTGTTACAAAATTACCAGTTGATATGGTACAAGCTGAAATGGAAATCATGGGAGATCCGTATTTCATTCCGCAAGAAACTGGAAATTATGTAGCACGTCGCGGCAAGTCGCCTACAATAACCGATGACGGAACAATGGCATATATGACAGGTCCTGTATTTGCTAATGTATATTTTAGATCTCCTTTTGATTATCAAGTTACAGGTGCAACTATGGAAATGCCTTTAGTTGTTCCAGGATTTAGCGGGTTGTTTCAAATTTGGGCAGCTACTAGTAAATTTTCCGGCGGCAAATTTACTCAAACACTTAAAATGATTAGATTGAGAGGCCAAGAAGACGAATCAAGTCATACAAATTCTGGATCAATTTTGCCTGATAATACTACTAAGACTGGTCCAGCAACAGTTCAGTCAGATGGCACAGTAGGACAAAGTGGACAACCGAGCACAGATTGTATGCCAGCGCCTACCCGCGACGACATTAGAAAAATAAATCCTGCAATTGGAGCAGATATAGCAGCACAACTATCGGCACCGTTTGATCAACTAGCGGACCAACTTGCTGCCTTTGGCGGAATTGGAGATCAATTTTCTCAAGCAGTAAAGGGCGTTGATTTTGGAATAGCAGCAGTACCAGATTTAACTAAGATCATACCCCGTATAGCAAATCCATTAGATGCATTTGGCGGCGTAGGAGAAGCAATTGGCGGAGCAAATCCATTAGATGCATTTGGCGGTGTTGGAGCAGCAGTCAATAGCGCAGCATCAAGAGCTAGTAGTGCCGTAAATACTGCTGCAAATCAAGGAGTTTCTGCTGCAACAGACGCAGCAACCGCAAGAGTTAGAAGTTTATTAGGATAATATAATGGCAGATGATGACGATGATGTAGGCTTGCCGGAAGAATCAGCAGGAAAATTAGATCAAGAAAACACAGTTGAAGCAGATACACGTGCACCGTGGAGAAATAGTCTCGGACAACTTTGTTTTCAAAATGTTGACGATCTGTATGAATTTGGATCTGAAATATTTATAAGCCAAGGACAATCTGGATTAGTTATAGTAATTGACAATGAAGGCGAAGATGTACTCCATCCTAACAATAAAAATTATTGGGTAGTAAAACATGTAAGTTTTGGCGCTGGGAATAGAAATAATACTGCTGATATAATGCCATTACTTGATTATTACGATGAGTTACGTGAAGACTTTGGAACTAGATGGGCTAGTACAGCAAATGAATATACTCAACAGCCTGATGGCGCAATTAGGTTGCCAAGGCATCAAGGACTTCGAGTATATGTTCCTGATCCTGCACGAGATGATAATAGACCAGAAACACAATCTGAAGCTACTACGAGTACAACTACAGGAACTACAGTTGTAACTACTACAACTGCTAAAGTAGGTGCTGCCGGAGTAGTTACAGAAAGTGAAACTGTACCTGCAGAAGTGGGATTAGACGCATTTGGCGGAGCAGGTGCAACAGTAGGTGCAACAGATCCATTAGATGCCTTCGGCGGAGCAGGTCCAGCAGTTGGTGCAGCAGATCCATTAGATGCCTTCGGCGGAGCAGGTCCAGCAGTTGGTCCTGCGTCAGCAGCATCAGCAACAGGCGCTCAAACAGGTACTGATCCATGTTTACCTAATAATCCACCAGTAACCAATGCAGGTGGAAGCGGAGCAACACCTCCTGCAAGTGTTCCTTACCAAGATGCAATTATGAGACAAGCTAGGGCTGCCGCTGCTGCTCCTTCATCAGTAATACCAAATCCAGATGCAAACGATCCAAGAGGTCGCAATCAACAAAATACTCCTCCTGCGCAAACATCATCACCGTCAGGTGCCGCTGCAAATGCATTAGATGCCTTTGGTGGAGCAGGCCCAGCAGTTGCCACAACAGCACCTACTACAGTAACTCAGCAACCTTCTACACCTACAGCAGGACAGTCAACAACACCAACTAATAGCAGTGCAAATGTATATATATACGAGCCACTAGAAGGAGGATTTGATAGATATGATTTTAATAGTGGCAAAAAAGTGTTTACTCCTAATGGTGGCGGATCAAGTATGAATGCAGCAGGCAATGCATCTGTTCCTACTACAACTCCAAGAGTTACAACACCACCGTTAGACGGCGGTATTCCAGTTGGCTCAACTACAGTTGCATCAGGAAGCAGATTAAGACAGCGAAAAGAAGCAGAAGCAGCAGGTAGCCAAGTAGGCCCTCAATAATTAATGTTAACTCAAACAGGACCACAATAATATGGCAAACGGAACATATACAAGAACTACTAGCAATCAGAATGTTGCATTTAAAGATTCTGGACCATTTGAAGCAATTGTAGTTAATAACTTAGATACAAAATATATGGGCGGTCTTGTTGTTGAGTTATTAAAATATACTAGCTCAGGCAGCACACCGGAACGTAGTGGACAGTTACTTAATGTTAGGTACCTTTCTCCATTTTACGGAGTAACACCTAACGCTGCACTCACAGCAAATGATGGATACGAACACACACAAAAGTCGTACGGCATGTGGATGGTGCCTCCTGATGTAGGCACCAAGGTGCTTGTTATATTTGCTGAAGGAAATGCAAACTTTGGCTATTGGATCGGCTGTATACCTGCAGACTATATGAATTTTATGATACCTGATGGAAGGGCATCTACAGAAAACACAACTGAAATTACACCTCCTCCGTTAAGAGGCCGAAAACTGCCAGTAGGCGAATATAACAAAGCAATTGAAAGTGGTTCTAAAGTAGATCCTACGTTGTTTGCCAAACCTTACAACAAGGATTTTTCAGAATCTTTAGAAATACAAGGTTTACTTAATGACGAAATTCGCGGCACAACTACAACGAGTGCAAGGCGTGAAATGCCTAGTGCAGTATTTGGTATAAGTACACCTGGTCCAAAAGATCGCAGAGATGGTTCTCCAACTGTAGAAATTGGAACAGCAGGTAATAAAGTAAGTGTTCCGTCTAACAGACTAGGCGGCAGTGCATTTGTAATGGACGATGGCGACGAAAGATTTGTACGTACAACTCATGCAGAAGATGGTCCGCCTATTTACAAAAACAAAGGTAATAATGAACCTGGCGGTGATAGAACTATTCCACAAAACGAATTAATGCGTTTTAGAACTAGAACTGGTCATCAAATACTAATGCATAACAGTGAAGATTTAATCTACATTGGAAATGCTCGTGGATCTACGTGGATTGAAATGACCAGCGATGGTAAAATTGATATTCATGCACAAGATAGTGTTAGTATTATGACTGAGAATGATTTAAACATTACTGCTGAACGTGATATTAATATGGAAGCAGGCAGAAACGTTAATATTAAAGCAGCAGGAAGAAATAGCAAATCAGGAGAAACCGGCAGAGTACAGATTGAATCTAAAAATAACTTTAATTTAAGCGTTGGCAAAGATAGTAAAATTACTGTAGGACAAAATCAACACATAAAAGTAAATCAGTCTCAACATATTGATACTGGAAAAACATTGCATGTTAAAAGTGGTCAAGACAACAGACTTACTGCCGCTGGCAATACATTTATTAATAGTGCAAAGGAACATAGAGAAACTGCAACGTATATACATATGAATGGCCCAACCGCTCCTACCGCAAACCCAGCAAGCGCAGTAGAGCCGTTAAGTACACACAAATTACCGCGTGTAAAACCTGGCGGAGTTATAAACGGATACGATAGTATACTTACAAGAGCACCGCAACATGAGCCTTGGCCACATCACGAAAATATGGATCCAATGGCGTTTAAGAAAATATTTACAGATAGAGAAACACCCGGCGGATTACCGTCAGCAGACCGTATACTTACCCCGGATACATTTGATAAAAATTTACAAGGCAGAACATCGAGTGCATATGTGCAAGGAAGCGGCGGCAATATAAGTACAGGCAGTGCCAGTCGCGTAGGCGGCAACGGCCAACCGTCTGTGCCGCCAGGCAATTATACCAGTGACTATGATTATACTCCGGGTATCGGATCTTTGAGTGAAAAATACGAATCTCGAGGAAACCCGGGAATTATTGGAAATGACAGAACCGGCGGCTGGAGTTATGGAAAATATCAACTTGCATCAAATACCGGAGCATTAAACGCTTTTCATGCATGGCTTACCCAAGCGCACCCTGCTCTAGAATCGCAACTAGCAGCAGCTGGCGGCCCATCAGCTGGACAAGCAGGCACAGCAGCATATAAAGCAGCATGGCAACAAGTAATGGGAACTGATCAAGGAGCCCAGGTACAAAGTGAATATGCAGGATTAAGATATTATGGCCCTGTTGTTAAACAAGTATTGGACCGTACAGGACTTGATGTTGACCAAAGATCTCTTACAGTAAAACAGGCATTATTTTCTTCTGCAATACAACATGGCGAAGGAAGCGGCGGTAGGAGAATATTTGAAAATGCATTAGCGGCTCTAAATTATCCCCCAAGTGTGCCGACTACAACAGCTCCTACTGACGCTGCCCTAATTAGAGCAGTGTATGCTGAACGACGCCGAGGCAACGGCATGGCTCACTTCCCTAGTAGTACAGCCGCAGTACGACAATCTGTTGTAAATAGATTTCATAACGAAGAAGCAGATGCACTTAGAAGTTTACAACAAGAAATTGATGCGGCAAATGCTAATCCGCCAACGGTAGATCCAACAGACAATAGTGCTGCTACACAGACAGTATCACCCCATTCTAATCCGCAATAATTAAGGTAAATATAGTATGAGCCAATTAGAAAAAAATCTGTACAAAAGAGTAACTGTAAGCCAGCCCGAACAAGTTGCATCGTCTGGAAGAAAATATAGAGGGTTTTCGACAGTTGCAGATGCAAAAAGTTTTAGTGTTTACGATTTTGAACTTATTAAGCAAGACTTGATTAATCATTTTCATATACGTCAAACTGAAAAACTAAGTGATCCTACGTTCGGTACTATTATATGGGATATACTTTATGAACCGTTTACAGTTGAAGTACAAGAAGCAATAATTGAAGACGTTACTAGGATTATTAACTATGATCCTAGGATAAAAGCTGAAGATGTTATTATTGATACTTACGAGCAAGGTATTCAAATCGATTGTACAATTTCTGTATTACCTTTTGGTGTAACAGATCAATTACGCTTTAAATTTGACAAAGAAAACGGCCTTTTGTAACCCTAAAAATTAAATACGCACTTTTTCCTTTCAGCTAAATATTAGTAATAAACAAGGAAATGCACATGTCTTCAAATGATAGACAGTCAAGGCTACTAGTAGCTGAGGACTGGAAAAGAATTTACCAAAGCTTTAGAAACGCAGATTTCCAAAGCTACGATTTTGATAATCTAAGACGCACAATGATTAACTATTTGCGTCAAAACTATCCAGAAGATTTTAACGATTACATTGAATCAAGTGAATACCTTGCGCTGATTGATATGATTGCTTTCCTTGGGCAAAACTTATCATTCCGTATTGATTTAAACGCTCGTGAAAACTTCCTTGAAACAGCAGAGCGCAGAGAAAGTGTATTACGTCTAGCACGTATGCTGTCTTATAATCCAAGACGTAATCAAGCAGCTAACGGCTTGCTTAAATTTGACACAATTAAAACAACTGAAAATCTTTTAGATTCAAATGGTTTAAACATGGCAGGCATTACTGTTAAGTGGAATGACCAAACTAATTCAAATTACTTTGAACAGTTTACTAAAATTTTAAATTCAGCATTGCCATTATCTAACTCAATCGGTAATCCGTTAAAGAGTTCGTTGATTGCAGACGTGCAAACACAAAAATATCGCTTAAATGCTACAAACACTGGACAAGCAATTTATCCATTTACTAAGCGCATTGAAGGTGTGAGTACACGATTTGAAATTGTAAGTTCGGATATTTTAGATCAAACTATTTTGGAAGAAGCACCGTTGCCAGGCAACAGTCCTGCATTTTTGTTTAGAGATGATGGACAAGGAGCAGGATCGAATAATACTGGATTCTTTATGCACTTCCGTCAAGGTAAACTTGAGACAGGAAACTTTGCAGTAAGTAATCCAACTCCAAATCAAGCAGTACAAATTGATGCTGAAAATATTAACGACAGTGATGTATGGTTATTTGCATTAAACAGTGCAGGCTTTGAAAGCAACGAATGGCAAAAGATTGACTCAACAGAAGGCAATAATGTTATCTATAATAGTTTGTTTAATAAAACTAGAGATGTATTTGCAGTAACTACTAGAGTTGGCGACAGAATTAATTTAAACTTTAGTGATGGTGTATTTGGTAACTTACCTGCTGGAAACTTCAAGACATATTATAGAACTAGCAATAATAGACGTAGTGTAATTACTCCTAGTGCAATAAGCACAGTAAGTATAGAAATCCCGTACCAATCAAAAAACGGAACTAGCCAGGTACTTACAATTGGACTTAAATTAAATTATACAATTAGCAACAGTTCAGAATCAGAAACCGATACAGAAATTAAACAAAATGCTCCAGCAACATATTATACACAAAATAGATTAATTACAGGAGAAGATTATAATATTGGGCCTCTTGCAATTAGTCAAGATATTATTAAGACTAAAAGTTCAAACAGGATTAGTAGCGGCATAAGTCGTTTCTTTGACTTGAAGGATGCCAGCGGAAAATATTCAAACACAAGTCTTTTTTCAGACGATGGTGTAATTTACAAAGAAGAATTTACAGAAAAGCAGTCATTTACGTTTGCAACACAAACTGACATCGAAGGCGTTATATATAATACTATTGAAGGCATATTAGGAAGTAGCAACGCCCAAAGCTTTTATCTTGCAAAATATCCAAAAATCATTGTTAGTGATCTTAATGCATCGTGGACACAGTCAAGTACAAGTACTAATCAGACATTAGGATTATTTAATGATGTAGACGGAAACTCATATACAGTAGGAACGTTTACTGCTAATAGTTTAAGATTATTAGAAGCAGGCACACTATTAAAATTTGTAGCACCGTCTGGGAAACACTTTATGCCCGACGGAACACTAATGGATGACGGAGATTCTGATCACCTAGGTAAAACTACATATAAATGGTGTAAAGTTGTGTCTGTTGTAGGTAATGGAACAGTAATTAACGAAGACGGTATTGCTCCTATAAAATTAAATGATGTTATCCCAACTGGCGCAATTTTAGAACAAGTTATACCTAATTTTTCTAAAGTATTAATTAATGATATAAAAACACAATTAATTGATCAAGCATTTGAATACAAAGATTTCGCTTTACGTTATGACCAATACAACAGACAGTGGAAGATTGTACTAGCTGAAGACATTAATACTCTTGGCGACTTTGCTACTGGTAAAGCAGGAGACATAACAGGTGAAAATTTAGATGCAAGTTGGATGCTTTACTTTAAAACAGATGGCGAAAAGTACACAATTACATACCGCAATTTGCGCTATGTAATGGAAAGTGCAGATGAAATTAGATTCTTCTTTGATGCTGCTGATAAAATTTATGACCCTTCAACAGGGCAAGTTGTTAGAGATAAGATTGACATCTTAAATATTAATCGCCAACCAGGCGAACTAACTCCATTTACTAGAGATTTTAATTGGACTATTACAGATGCATACAGAGACGTAGAAGGATACTTAGACAGCAGAAAAATCCAAGTTCAATTTATTGACTTAGACGACGATGGAGTTGTAGACGATCCTGACATCTTTGAACAAATTGTTGGCGAAGAAAATACTGCAATTGCAACAGCAGATAAAATTATATTTCAAAAGAAATATACTACAACTGATGGCGTAGAAGACTTTAAGTATTTTGCAAACACAAATGCTGAAATTATTGTAGTACAAAATGAAACAGTAATTGCGCCGTATAGTACACGATTAGAAGGACAAATTTTTTATCTAATCGATGAAGGTATATTTAGAAAGCTTAATAAATCATTAAACAATACTACAATTAATACAGACTATAAATCATATTTTGGCCGTGCAGACTTAAAGTTCCATTACATCCATGTTGCAGACAGTGGATATAGAATTGATCCAAGTGCAAGTAATATTATTGACACTTACATATTATCAAAAACATACGATACACAAGTAAAACAATTTATTACAGGCTCTCGAGGAGTTAGACCAATGCCGCCTAGCAATGACGAATTGTTTAGAAGTTATGGCGGCGAAATAAACAAAATAAAAAGTATTAGCGATGAAGTAATTTATCATCCTGCAAAATATAAAATACTATTTGGCGATAAAGCAGCTCCTGATCTACAAGTTAAATTTAAGATTGTTAAAAATGCTAGCATAGTTATTAATGACAACGAACTTAAATCAAACATAATCGAAGCTATTAATAAGTTCTTTGATATTGAAAATTGGGACTTTGGTGAAACGTTTTACTTCCAAGAACTTAGTGCCTATATTATAAACCAGCTGTCTCCAAAACTGGTAAGTATACTAATAGTACCGCGCCAAACTACACAATCGTTTGGTAGCCTATTTGAAATAAAGAGTGAGCCAGATGAAATATTTGCAAGTGCAGCTAAGGTGAGTGACATCGAAACAATTGATCAACTAACAGCAACTAATCTACAAGCTAGCGGTGCAGTAATTAACAGTGTATCGACTGGCATAACATCAGGAATATCGAGCAGTGTATCAACACCAACAACTAATACAAATACAACAGGCGGAGGCTACAGTTACTAATGGCTAAGAATGATCAAACCGAAAGCGCACTACCTGTTCCGGGACAGAACAACAAAATTACTTCGAGTGATTTTTTACCTAAGTTCTTTAGAACACAAGCTAATAAGAAGTTTTTGCAAGGTACACTTGATCAACTTATACAGCCTGGCGTTGCTGAAAAGATTAATGGTTATTATGGTAGAACAACTGCTAAAGCATACAAAACTACAGACAACTATGTTGACGATGTAACATCTGATAGAACTAACTATCAGTTAGAACCTGCAACAGTTATCAAAGACAACTATGACAACGTAACTTTCTACAAAGACTACAACGACTATATGGGCCAACTCGGCGTATTCGGCGCAAACACAGCTAATCACAGTCGGTTAAACAGCCAGGAAACATATGCTTGGAACCCAAATATTGATTGGGATAAGTTTGTAAACTTCCGCGAATACTACTGGATGCCTAATGGCCCTATTAGTATTCCTGTAAGAGGACAAAGCAGAGATATTGTTAGTACATATACTGTTACTACAGAAGATCAAGGTGACAATATTGCCTATGTTTTTAATGATGGTCTAACACGCAATCCTAACTTAAAATTATTCCGCGGTCAAACATACCGTTTTGAAATTGATACTCCTGGTCATCCAATAGCCATTGCTATTAGCAGAACATTTACTCCAGGAACTGCAATATTAACAGCAGGATCAGAAGGGTTACGTGCCGAGGGATTATTTGATGCAACATTATATGGTAATGAATATGACCAAGGAGAATACATTATTCTACCAAGCGGTGGCAGTGTAACATTTGCTGCCGATGATAATGTGTCAACTCTTTATCCAGACGGTATTCGTAAATTAGGTGAAGAAGGTGAACAAGTAGCAATTGCGTATATTGAAAAAGGTACAATTGAATTTACTATTCCATTAAATGCGCCTGACAGATTATATTATATTAGTAAAAATGCAGTAGATACCAGCGGTTTATTTAGAATTTATGATATTGAAGAAAACGCCTTCCTTAATGTACAAGAAGAAATTTTAGGTAAGAAAACATATCTAAGTGCAAATGGTGTTGAATTGTCTAACGGAATGAAAATTAGATTCCAAGGCGATGTACTACCAATTGAATATGATACTAATGATTGGTATGTTGAAGGTGTCGGCGACAAGATTAAATTAATCAAAGATCAAGATTTAATTATCCCAGCAGCATACAGTGATAACGTACAGATAGCATTTGATAGTGACAACTTTGATACATTACCTTTTAGTGATGCATCGGCGTATGCAGCAGATAAAGATTATATTGTTGTTAATAGAGCAAGTCCTGATAGAAATGCATGGAGTCGTTATAACAGATGGCATCATAAAGATGTAATTTTAAAAAGCTTCAAGTATAATAATTTGCCGCGTGACGTAGATGAATCTAGTCGTGCAAACCGTCCTATTATAGAATTTGAAGCAGGCTTGAAACTAGACAATTTTGGAGCATATGCTAAACAAGACGTTGATTTAATCGATACGTATACAACTGATGTTTTTAGTACTATTGAAGGACAATCAGGATATAATATCGATGGTATTAATTTAGCTGATAATATGCGTATCTTATTTACAGAAGACACAGACGTATTAGTAAGTGGAAAAATATATCAAGTTAAATTTATTAAAATTGGAAACAACAGACAAATTAGTTTAATTGAAACTACTGATACTACTCCAATTGATCTCGAAACTGTATTAGTTACACAAGGTGTAAAAAATGCAGGTAAAAGTTATCACTACCACGGAGAAAAGTGGACAGCAGCACAAGAAAAAACAATACGCAATCAGCCACCGAGATTTGCTGTTTGTGATATAAACGGTAATAGTTATAGCGATGAAACATATTATGGTTCGACTACATTTAACGGTACTAAATTATTTTCGTATGCAGTAGGAGAAGGTGTTGTAGATAATGAACTAGGATTTGCATTAGATTACAAATCTATTAATAATTCAGGCGACATTGTATTTGACTTTAATTTATTAAATGATACATTCACTTATCAAACTGATACTGAGTTATTTACACAAGGAATTAGCGGCGGATATTTAAAGAAATATAGTTCACTCTCTAAATTTATATATGTAAATGGATTTAGTAGTACACCAACTATTAGTAAACAGTATGTTATACAAGAATATGCTGCTACTGACATCCAACTTAATAATTTTGAAATTAATGTTTATAATAATTCAAGTAGTATTTCTGATTTAAAAGTAGTTGTATTTGTTAATAATAAATTAAAATTAATTAATACTGATTATACAATTGATAAAACTAATACAAATGCAGTTATTACATTTACAAAAGATTTAATAGCAAATGATGTTATTAAAATTAAAACAGATAGTAAAACTATAAAAAATTCTAACGGTTATTATGAATTCCCCTACAATTTAGAACGTAACCCGCTTAACGACGATGTTAATCAATTTACACTTGGTGAAGTTATAGATCATGTTGATAGTATGCTAGAAGATATTCCAGGATATGCAGGCAACTATTTAGGATCAAGTAATCTACGAGATCTAGGCGATCTTGATAAATTTGGTAAGCGTTTTGTAAAGCATAGCGGTCCAATTAATCTACCGTTATATCACGTAACTAATAAAGATTATAATATTGTTAAAGCATTAAAATATTCTAAGAAGGAATATTCAAGATTTAAGAAAACTTTTTTAGATACTGCTAATACCATGGGCTATGACGGTCCTGTTAAAACTCACGTAGATCTTATATTAAGAGAAATAAATGCAGATAAAATAAAGTCACAGCCGTTTTACTTTTCAGATATGCTTGCTACAGGAGCATCTAATAAAATTGAATATAAAGTATTAGATTCTAGAGTAACAGATTATCCAATTACCGACAATTTTAATCTAACTACACTATCAACTAAAAGTGTAATGGTATATTTAAATGGTCAACAATTAACAAATATTAAAGATTATAATTTTAATCTAACAGGATATATTTCAATTAGTGCCGGACAAGTAGAAAATGATGTAATTGAAATACATGAATACGAAACTACTGACGGAAGTTTTGTTGCACCAACACCGACTAAATTAGGCTTATATCCTAAGTATTATCCTGAATTAACTATTGATGATGCTGTACTTGCAGCAGAGCCAGAGACGACTGGGCCATTTAAAGTATACGGAGAAGATAGTGCAACTGGTACTAGAGGTTGGTTCTATCCTGTTTATACTACTAAGAGTGCAGCTGGTTTAGGAGCATTATCAAAGTCTTACACATTTACGGGGATGAATAAACTATTTTACATTCCTGTTGCTGATGAAATACTTGCTGGCATTGACAATATTGAAATAGATGAATATCCAATTGGTGTTGCATTTATTAGAGGTCACGATGGCAGTTATATCAAGGCATATAAAGATTTTAGAGATGAATTATTATTAGAATTAGAAAAAAGAATTTTTAATAATATTAAAGCTGAATATTCAACTGATAGATTAGATATTAATGCATTTGTCGGCGGCGAATTTAGAACAAATGAATTTACTAAAACTGAAATAGACAACACACTGTTAGGAGATTTCCAACAATGGTTGCAGCAAAACTTAAATAATGCATCTTATACTGAAAATGCATTCTATAATAGAAATAATAACTGGACATTTAATTATTCAAACACTACTTCTCCGGACGGAAATACAAATCCAGGCTTCTGGAGAGGTTTATATGTAACAGCATTTGATACTGATCGTCCACACAGCCATCCTTGGGAAATGTTAGGATTAACAACAAAACCAAGTTGGTGGAATACTGTTTACGGACCGGCACCTTACACAGGTGACAACTTAGTGCTATGGAGAGACTTAGAAGCCGGCCGCATTGCAGATCCTAAAAATACTAGAATTAATTTAAAATATGCCCGCCCTGGATTAACTAACTATATACCAGTCGATAGCACCGGAAAATTACTATCACCATTAGATAGTAAATATGCCAAAGACTTCCAAATACAAAGTGCAACACAAAATTTTAAATTTGGAGACCAAGCACCAATTGAAAATGCATGGCGCAAAAGTTCTGAGTACCCGTTTGCTGTACTAACTGCAATGTTATTAAACAAGCCTGCAAAAACAATGGGACTAGGATTTGATATTTCTAGAATATCTAAGAATCTAGCAAATCAGTGGACAAACGTTGATACAAATTCTCCAATTGTAATTAAGGATTTAAAATTACCAAATACATTTCAATCAGCTATCCGTACTAATACATCTGGATTAGTAAACTATATCTATAATCTTGTAGCAAGTGATATTCTAACAGTATATGATGGATATGTAAATGATCTTGCAAGTATTACAAATCAAATAGGTATAAAAATTGCAGGATTTACAAGTAAAGAAAAATTTAATTTAATACTCGATAGCAGATCTCCTGTCCAATCTACTACCCAAGGTGGAATTTTTGTCCCCCAAGAAAACTATCAAGTATTCTTGAATACAAGTAGTCCTGCTGAACTAGTAGTTTATAGTGGTATTATTATTGAAAAAACAGAGCTAGGATATATTGTAAGAGGATATAATTTAGAAAAGCCTTATTTTGAATATTATGAACCATTTAATGGTTCATCGGCATCTACTGTTACTGTTGGAGGCATATCAGAAAAGGCAATTCTATGGGACAATAATAAATCTTATATAAGTGGAGAAGTGTTATTACATAATAATGCATATTATAGAGTTATTACTTCGTTTACTAGTAGTAGAGCATTTGACACTGATAATATAGTTAAACTTCCTGCATTGCCATTAACTGGAGGAAGAATAGCACAATTTAAGAAAAATTTTGTTACTACTGAAACTAAGACTCTGCAATACGGAAGCCGTTTGGACACAGCACAAGATGTTGTTGACTTTATATTAGGATATAGTGTAAGACAACAAGAAATTGGATTTAGCTTTGAAAATGTGATTGAAGGCTCTAATGAAGTTGAAAACTGGAATCAAGCAGCAAAGCAGTTCTTATTCTGGACAACACAAGGTTGGGCAAATAGTTCTTTAATTGCAATTAGCCCTGGCGCTAATTTACTTGAGTTTAAGAAAGACTATTATATAGTTGATAATATTAAAGATGATTTCTATGGATATAACATTTTTAAAGCTGATGGATTATTCTTAGATTCAGAATTTAATAGTTTGCTAAGAGATCAAAATAATTTTGGAATTGAAACTGTTGGAACTGAAGAAGGATTATATCATATAGCATTACCGTTAGTACAAAAAGAACATGTTGTGTTAATAGATAATACAACAGATTTTAACGATGCAATATATAATCCAAGCACTGGATACAGACAAGAGCGTATTAAAGTAAATGGTTACAGATCCGACAACTGGAATGGCGGATTAAATATTCCAGGATTTGTATATGACGATGCGTCATTTACAGATTGGTCACAGTGGAAAGATTATAGTATCGGCGATATTGTAAAATATAAACAATATTATTATGTAGCAACTATTAATGTTACTGGTTCACAAAACTTTAATTCTAACAACTGGTATCAGCTAAACGAAAAGCCAGTGTCACAGCTAATGACTAACTTTGATTATAGAGTTACACAGTTTACAGACTTTTATGATTTAGATTCAGATAGCTTTGATACTGAACAGCAAAAAATGGCACAGCATTTGATAGGATATCAAAAGCGTCAGTACCTTGCTAACATTATTAATGATGATGTAAGTCAGTTTAAATTCTACAGAGGCGCAATTGCAGACAAAGGCACAATGAATGTGTTTACTAAATTGTTTGATGCACTAGGTAATACAGCCGATAACTTAGAGTTCTACGAAGAGTGGGCAATTCAAGTTGGTCGTTACGGAGCAGTCGATGATGTTGAACAAGTCGAATACAACTTAAAGCAAGATAAAATGCAAGAGTCTCCGCAAGCAGTTGAACTTGTAAGTACTTTACCTGCAACTAACTTTGATAAGATTTATAGAATACTACCAAACGAAGTATATGATCGTCCTGCAAATTATGCACATGCACCGTTGCCAACTAAATCGCTAACTAACGAGTATATTAGAACGTCAGGATATGCGAATGAAGACGATGTAGACTTTATTGTCAATAGTTTCTTAGATTTATCAGCAATAGATAGTAATCAAATTAGTTTAGGTGCAACAATATGGGTAACAGATACAGATAATAAATCTTGGACAATTCAACAACTAGTACACGCAAATATAAATGCCATTAGTGCGGATACTCTTATTACTGAAGTATCTAATAACAATTTAAGATTGGTCGAAATTACATTAGACAAATGGGCAAATGGAATACTAGATGTTGGAGATTACATAGGCATTCGAAATGCTCAAGCGTATTCTGCTAACGGATTATATGAAATTGATAGCATTAATTTAAACACTGTCCGTATAAGAGTTCCGCTAGATAATGAAATAGCAGATTTTGAAGAAGAACAGTTCGCCGTATCAATTTTAAGAACTGTAAGAGTAGACGATGTTGTTGGAATTAATAATGCAACAGCGCAAGACATATACAGTAAACAAAAATTATGGATAGATACATATAATTCTGAATGGGCAGTATTAGAAAATAATCCTGTATATCTAAATTCACAAGAAATTATAAATCCATCAGAGTACGACAGTACGGATCAAGGGTTTAGTAATAGTGTAGCAGTAACAAAAAATAATACTAATTTGTTTGTGTCTTCTGCAAATGATTTAAATGGTAAAATTTCTGTATATCGAAGAACCAGAGAACAGTCTAACTTAGTATTAGACCAAGAAATTACACTCGATGACGCTGACCGCTGGAAAGAAAATACTAATTATACAGTAGGTATAAAAATAGTATATACTATTAATAGTATACCGAGATACTACACGTCAGCAGTGCAACACATTAGTTCTGAATCTTTTGAAGCTGACCTAGCATCTTCAAAATGGACTCTAACAAATAGTCCTGCAGAATTGTTTGATATTACTAATGCAGACTTTGGCAGAAGCATTGCAGTATCGCCAGACGGCGAATATTTAATTGCAGGTATTCCGCAAGCAAGCAATGTTAAGACTCGACTAGCATATAAAACAGATGCTAGCACAGGACTAAGCACGTTTGATTTCCAACCTGATGCAACATATATTAAAAATGATATTGTACGTTATAGAGAAAGTTTGTGGAAAGCAAACAGAGAAATTCTGCCACAAATTACAAATCAACCATTTAGTACATTCGATACATATGTAAATATTGCAAGTACTGCTGATGCAGATAGTACAACTTTAAATTTATTAGTTGCAGGTGATTCTGGTTTAAACAATAGTAACATTACTCATTTATTAGTACGTGCTCCAAAAGATATGTATATCGGCACATCAGCAGGCGATACTGCTAATTTATTCTGGAACAGACGCAGTTATGCATACCCTACACTAGATGCATATTTGCCTTTTGATGGCCTCATACCACAAATAACTCCTGAATGGATAAGTCAAGATCATATTATCCAAGAAAAGATTGATCATGTATTTTATATTGATACATTTGTTTCATTGCCAGTTGTAGGTAGCATTGTAACATCTGATACAGGTAGTGCTAAAGTAGCATATGTAGGAACTCGAAGAGATAGTGCAGTTGTTTACCTTAAAGAAACAAACGGTGTCTTTGCTATTACAGGCGAATTGTTTATTAACGAATTAGATTTTGTAGGATTTTATACAGAAGAATCGACTTATGCTACAAGTGATGCAATCGGAGGCTACTGGATGATTGCTGCACCGACGTATTCGAACAACGGTACATATTACGATGCAGGAAGAGGTTTAGTATATGCTGATGTACTGTCTAATACTGATACTGATCTTGTAACTCCGGGAATACAATTAAGATCTCTTAATAACTATTATAACATTCAAGATACAGTCGGCGCAATTGGTGTTTTTGTAACTGAAAAAAATCGTGCAAGTTATATTGAACAATTATCATATCGCGGCGATCCGTCTAGTGCAGATGCACAAGATGGTGCAGAAGTAGATCTTCTAAGTAATAAATGGATAGCTAGAGTAGGCAAAACATTTAGCGATACACTGACAATAGGACAAACACAGGATTTTCGTTTATATAATCTAGATAATAGAGTAATCGACGTTGCAAGTGCTGGCTTCACATACGACATTCTAAATAAACAACAAACAATAGTTGATTTATGGGATGGATATATTGACTTTACACTAACTGAATTTGACTTCCAGGGATTTGCCTTTCAACCGCAAGTAGGTGACATAATTGAAGACATACAGTTTCCTAACAATGGACAAGGTGGGCTCGCACTAACATCTATTACTACAAGTAGTGCTGAAGTTGTGTTTATAAAACGTAACTTTAACGATGTAAGAGTTTACTTAAAGGTACTAACAGGTGATTGGTTAGAACAGTCTAATATTGGTCGCTTCCAAATCCGCAGGAAAGCAAATGTTAGTTTACGTGGCGCCACCGACGCTGACCGTACTATTGGCACAGTTACTGATATAAACAACAGCATTGTTCTTGGAACTTCGCTTATTGGTAAATTAGTAGTGTTTGAACACACAAGTAATTTTAATATTGTTGAAACTCCAAAAATCGTTGACGAAGAATACTGGTTCTTTGCTGAAACAACTGAAGCAGGAATTCAGCGACTGCCTAATCCTCCATTTAGTTTAAACAAAGACTATACACAAATTTATAATATTCCTGCTGAAAAAACAGGAACAAGCTCAGGGTTGTCTAACGAAGGCGCAGTTGCAATTTATAGAAGATTAAATGATGGCACTTATAGACTGCAACACACTTTTGCATCAGAATATAGAGCAGCAAACAGGTATTTTGGCTCCAACGTCGCAATAGTTCAAACTGGAAACTATTATACACTATTAGTTGGCAGTGATAGTGTCGTCTTGCCCGGTGACGATTCTACTGAAACAAGAACACACCCTGGTGCAATAGAAATATTCCGCCATGGTACTAAAGCAACTGATAGTTTCCAAGGAGAATACCAACTAACAGCATATGCGATCGGCGATATTGTAATATACAAAGACGATTATTATCTTTGCCGCAAAGCAACAACAACAGAACAAAATGTTATTGTTGATCCGATTTATTGGACTAAAATAAGTTGGAGTCACGGTAAAGATTCAAACTATCGTGGTGTATTTGATAACACATATAGTTATAAAAAAGATAATATTGTTGCACAAGACAATGCATTATGGAAAGCAGCAACTAACGTATCAACTAATGCAGTAATTCCAAGTACGTCAAACAATTCATGGACAGAAATTACTACAGATGTTGACTACTTAGGGTATTTGCCGAACTTAACTGCAAATGCGTTCTATGATGAGGATGTATTTGATCCTATTGAAAACATATTGGAATTTAGTAAGAGCTTTGACATCAGTGACGATGCACAAGTACTAGTTGTAACAAGTAAACAACACGAAGCAGAACTTGATAGTACAACAAATACAAAACTTGTAATTTATCGTGCAGTCGGCGATCAATATCAAGTAGATCAAATAATAACCGCACCTGATAATGTTACTGCATGGGCAGATAAAGTTGTATTAAATCCGTTAGGAACACAAATTGCAATTAGTTCAATGTTAGTAGATACTAACAAAATAAATCAAGGTGTCGTTTATGTTTATACACAAACCGATGGCACTTTTGTACTAACACAAACACTAACACCTCCACAAAATGAAGAAAGTGAAGGATTTGGATTTGGATTGGACTTTGGAACTGATAACTTAGTAGTATCGAGTCTAAATGGAGATCAAACAATTCCAACTACGTTTGACGTTAGTGTGTATTCTGATATTGAAGTTACTGCAACTACTTTTGATAGGGAGTTTACAAACTTTGCAAACGTAAAACTTGACAGAGGCGTTGTTTATGTATACGAAACAGTTAACAATAGTTTAATATATTCAGAGCAATTTGTTTATCCATTAACACAGACTACTTTCGGTGAGAACATTTATGCAAACGGCAACCACGTTTACATTGGTATGCCAGATCAGTTTAACGATAGTACTAAAGGTCAGATACTTGATTTTAGAAAAAATAAAAACACATTTGCATGGAACGTTGTTAGTGAAGGCATTACACCAGTAGACGTAGATAATATCCGCGGCGCATTTTTATATAACAAGCGTGAAAACAGTATTGTAAGCTATATTGATTACATTGATCCTGTACAAGGTAAAATTGCTGGACCAGCGGATCAAGAAATTACATTTAAAACACCATTTGATCCAGCAGTATACAATACTGGTAATACTTCGGATAGTTCAGTTGATCCGAACAGAGCGTGGACTAACAAGCATGTAGGTCAAGTATGGTGGAATATATCAAGTGCTAAATTTACACATGCATATCAAGGTTCAACTACCTTCCAAAAAAATAACTGGAATAAATTAACACCTGGTGCAAGAATTGATGTATTTGAATGGGTCGAAAGTAACTTTATTCCAAGTATCTGGGACAGTGTTGCAGATACACCCGACGGACTTGCTGCTACTATTAGCGGAATAAGTTTATTTGGTGATGCTAGATATTCTACAAAAATTATATACGACGAAGTAAGCAAAACATTTAGCAACAAGTATTACTTCTGGGTAGTTAATAAAGTTACAGTTCCTGTAATGGAAAATAGAAAACTTAGTATTCGTGATATTACTGCATTAATTGAAAATCCTCGGACACAGGGATATCCATTCCTAAGTTTATTATCCAGTAACAAATTTGTTCTTAACAATTTTGACACATTTGTTGACAATGATGACCTAGTGTTAAACATTAAATATTCAACTGGTCCTAAGAAAGTGCAAAACTTACACAGTCAATACAAATTAATATCAGACGGCTTAAAAACAAGTAAGCCTGATCCAGATATTGAGCGTAAATGGTTTGACAGTCTAATAGGTTTTGACGACAACAATAGAACTGTGCCAGATCCAACAATAACTGTTAAAAATCGTTATGGTGTACAAAATCGTCCAAGACAAAGTATGTTTGCAAATAGATTTGAAGCATTAAAGCAGACAATTGAAAGAATAAATCTACAATTATCTAGTACTCTTATAGTTGATGAATACGATATTTCTAAACTAACACAAAAAGATAATGCGCCTACACTGATATCTCAAGAATACGATGTTGTAATTGATACTCTAGCAGAACTTACTTTTGTTAGTACAAATAAAATTACGCAAGCAATATTAACACCTGTGATTACTAATGGCAGAATTTCTAGAGTTAATATCACAGATGCAGGCCGAGGCTACAAAGTTGCTCCTAGTTTTAAAATTAACGGCCAAGGAACCGGAGCAGAGTTTGATGTAATTATTAATAATCTAGGCCAAATCACAAGCGTAAACATTACTAACGCAGGTAGCGGATATGACAACGCAACTACAATATCTGTTAGACCTCTTACAGTATTAGTCAATGCTGATAATACTATACAAGATAAATGGGCATTGTATTCTTGGAATTCTGTAGACAGTGTTTGGTATAGAAGAAAGCTTCAAAGTTATAATGTAGATGCATACTGGAATTATGTAGATTGGTATGCTAGCGGCTTCAATCAATTTACTAATATTAACGACACAATTAAAGGGTCGTATTTGCTACCTAGCCTAGATAACAACATAGGCAATGTTGTTAAGATTGAAAACGTAGGCAGTGGTGGTTGGTTGTTGCTTCAAAAAATAGATGCACAAGATAGCGAAGATTACACAGTTAACTATGCTACTATCGGCAGACAGAACGGCACAATACAATTTAAAGATACATTATATGACTATTCAAAGAATACTGTAGGATTTGATAACCGTAGTTTTGACAGCAATTTTTACGACAACAATCCTAGTGTTGAATTAAGAATTATACTTGAAACTATTAGAGACAATATCTTTGTAGGAGACTTAGAAGTTGAATACAATCAGTTGTTTATGGCAGCACTTCGTTATGTAATGTCAGAACAGCAGGCAGTTGATTGGATGTTTAAAACTAGTTTCGTAAAAGCAAAACATAATAAAGAAACATTAAATCAACAAGATATAACATTTAATAATGATAATTTAGAAAACTATCAAGATTTTGTTCAAGAGTTTAAGCCATATTCAACAAAGATAAGAGAATTTGTAAGCGAATATACAGCTACAGACCCAACTAATACTAGTATTAGTGATTTTGATTTATCGCCAGTTTATAATAGTGTAACCAACACGATTGATGCAAGCAGAGCAATTATTGTAGATAACGAAATACAACAAGAAAACTTAGACACAACTGCTTATCCACGTAAAAATTGGAAAGACAATCACGGATACCAAGTAACCGAAATACAATTAGGCGATAGTGGCAGTGGCTTTACATTCGAACCGATTGTTACTCTAGTAGGCGGCGGTGGATCTGGTGCAACAGCACAAGCATACTTAGGCTACGGAAAAATTACTAGTATTAAAGTGACTAATGCAGGCACTGGGTATACTAGTGCTCCAACTGTTGTTATTTCCGGATCACAATTAGAATCAGGAACACCTGCAAAAGCAACAGCAGTACTAGGCAATGGAGTCGTAAGAAGTTCAACAGTTAAAATTAAGTTTGATAGAACAAGCGGAACATTTACATTTAGTACACTTGCAAAAACTGAAACATTTACCGGAACAGGGTTTGAAAACAGATTCTTCTTAGAGTGGCCAATGGATCTTAATACAAAAAAGGTAAGTGTATATGTAGATAATATACTACAGTTACGTAGCAAATATACATACGAAAATATTAAAAATAATGACAAGTTGTATACTCGAGAAAAAGGTAAAATAATATTTACAACTCCGCCTAAGTTAGATGCAGTAATACGTGTAGAATATAATTTGCCTCTAAGTATGCTGAGTGCAGAAGATAGAATTAAATTTGCATATGCTCCTACCGCAGGAATGTATGGCAGCGAACTAACACAACTAATGACCGGCATCGACTATGGCGGCGTAGAAGTAAGTAGCTTCAATTTTGACGGACCTGCAGGATTTGATACTGCTCCGTGGTATACAGATAATTGGGACGAATTTGATAGCACATTTGAAGATGAAATATTTATAGCAGACGGCAGTACGGTTGCGGTACAGTTAAGTGCTCCGTTAGAAAGCGGCGTTGTTTATAATCTTTACAAACAACTAGCAAGTGATATTGTACCAAACCCAAACCCTTTTGTAAGACTTGACGATCCTAACTTTATTGCAGGCACTCCTACTAACGTAAATGCAATTACAAATAGTATTACAGGTGACGGTGTAACTGATATAGTTTACGTACAGGATTTAGAAATAGCGTTGTTAGACGGTGATGTATTTGTTGTAAGAAAAACTACAAGTGACGGTGCAACAACACCTGATGCTACTAGTTATGATACTGCACTTAGTGGCGGCGATCTAGCTTATACATCAGCACGTGGCATCGCAGCAGAAGAAATTATTGTAGACGGTGATGGATTTGTTACTCCAACAACAAGTAGCGGCCCCGAAGAAATTGTTCCAGGCCAAGTATTGGATACATTAGATATCAAAGTGTTCACACGAGACAGCGCAGGACAAGGTATTATTAATAGTCAAAGTTATATTATGGATAGTACACTTGTATACGACTTAGGGGTTACTCCAAATAGTAGTGATGCAGTTATTGTAAAAGTTGCTAATGTGATCTTACCGCAAACAGATTATACAATTAATTGGGCTGCAAATACTGTAACACTTGATACAGCAATAGTAGGAGCAGAACTTAGTATTGTAACAGTTGCACAAGGCACACAAAATATATTAGATTTTGGAAAGTTAATTGGAGATGGATCGACTACTGAATTCGAAACAATAGTTGATTGGGAAACCAGCGCAACTGTATATGTAAGTATTGACGGTGTGCAACAAACAGTTGTAGCATTTAAATCTGAAACAACTCCTAAGACAGTTATTAGATTTGATGAAGTGGTTGCATCAGGAGCAATAATTAATTATACTGTATTCTCAGCAGATGAGCAAGTTAATTATAGTCAAATTACTAAAGACACATTTGCTGGCAATGGCGCAGACACTGTATTTGTATTAGCAAATAGCCCATTGTATGCTATTCCAACTGAGCATAATATTCTAGTAAAAGTTAATAACAAAATACTAAATGCAGGATATAATATTCAGTATACAATTCCTGCAAATAGTCAAAGAGAATTTCCATTAGAGATATTCCAAATGCCAGCAGGTAGTTTAGATGTCGCTGATATTAAAATATTTTTAAACGGTGTCGAAATTACTACTCCGCTACAGTGGCGTTTTGAAATTGCAAACAGTAGTATTACATTAACAGATGAAGTCGGTGCACCGGGCGATTTACTTGAAATGTATGTAATCACAGACGGAGACTATCGTCTTAACGGAACTACAATTACTTTAGACACTGCTCCAGCAGACAGCGCAGTAATAGAAGTAATTCAGTTTACTAATCATGATTTATTAGATATTGAGCGTATTAATTATGATGTAGTAGAAAGAACTACTTTAATACCAGAAGATATTGACTATGTTACATATCGTAGAACAACTGTAGGTGAAATTGCACTACGCAAACCTGCTGTTGATGCACAGTATGTATGGGTAAGTGTAAACGGTGAACTATTAACACCTAGCGTAGACTATTCTGTAACTGACGATAGAATGAAAGTACAACTAGTTAGACAGCCAGCAGCCGATGATGTTATTGACATTATACACTTTACTGCTCCTATTAGTAAGCCTAAGTTTGCATATAGGCAGTTTAAGGATATGCTTAATAGAACACACTTTAAGCGTCTTGAAACACCCGCTTCTACACTTGCACAAACATTAAATTACTATGATTTAAGAATTGAGCTTGTAGATGGGTCTAGCCTAAGTGAACCAAACAAGGGACAAAACTTGCCAGGTGTAATCTTTATCGATGGCGAGCGTATTGAATACTTTGTAAAAGAAGAAAATACATTACGTCAATTGCGTAGAGGTACATTGGGTACTGGAGTTAAGGATACATATGCAATTAGTACTAAGGTCTTTGATCAAAACATAAGTAAAACTGTTCCGTACAAAGATAGGACACTGGCGCACAACACTACAGCAGACGGCGCTACAGCAACGTTTGAGATTGGCTACCCAGTAGCATCGATTAATGAGATTGAAGTGTTTGTGGGCGGTGTGCGTATGCGTAAGACAGCAATTGATGTGTTTAATCCGTTAACTGCACTAGACAGCCCAGAAGGCGATACTACAGTTGTAGCAGACTTTACATTTGATGCGGAAACTAACGCAATTACATTACTTGCTACTCCAGCAAAAGATATAAGAGTAACAGTTGTGAAAAAAGTAGGACAAAGTTGGACAACTTTCGGAGAATCACTAGGTGATACTGAAAATAGCATTGCAAGATTCTTACGTGCAGCTACATCTGAGCTACCTGAATAAATACAGTATAGGAAAAATAAATGAGCGATAACATGCAAGACACAAACGGAGTATTAGTTCAGGGACATATTAAGATATTTGACCCTGAATCACAAAAGGTATACATTGACAAGCGCAATGCAATTCACTATGAAAATATGAGTATTGCACTTGCTGAAAGTTTGTCTAATGCAGGCGCAGGCTTTATATATGAAATGAGTTTTGGAAATGGCGGAACGAGCGTTGATCCAACAGGAATTATTACGTATTTAACACCTAATAGTACAGGAACAAATGCAAGTCTGTACAATCAAACTTATACTAAGGTTGTTGATGACAGGAGTGTAAACAACACTGATCCTGCAAGAAACAAGCTAGAAACTAGACATGTCAGTGGCACAAATTATACTGATATTGTTGTAAGCTGTTTACTTGATTACGGCGAACCAAATGGACAAGATGCATTTGATACTGCAAGCGCAACAGACAGTCCTTATGTGTTTGATGAATTAGGATTGCGTAGTTATAGTGCTTCTGGCATAGGACGTTTAATGACACATGTTATTTTTCACCCAGTACAAAAATCACTTAACAGATTAATCCAAATTGATTATACTGTTCGTGTCCAAAGTTTAGCAGGTTAAGGAGTAGAATATGCCATATACAATAAACTACACTGACACTGTTAATAAAGGATCTATTACTGTTGTTGATAATATTACTAACGAAGAAACTACATTAAAATTCCCAGGGCGCGGCGAAACAGGATACGGTTCTGCTGTAAATACTAATTTCTTACATCTATTAGAAAACTTTGCAAACACAACATCACCAGAACGCCCAGTAGAAGGTCAACTTTGGTACGATAGCACACAAGGTGTTGATCAACTTAAAGTGTATGACGGTACAAACTGGGTTGCCAGCGGCGGACTTAAAAAAGCCAGCGCCGCACCAGCAGTAGCAAATTCAAGCGCCGGCGACTTGTGGGTAAACACAGAAAGCCAACAGCTATATTTGTTTACAGGCAGTGCATGGGTACTAGTTGGACCGGACTTTAGTGACGGTCTACTAACAGGTGCACAATCGCAAGCAATTGCAGGCACGGATGATGTAACATACAACGTTCTTGCAATTAAGGTCGAAGACCAGCCAGTAATTATTATTAGTAGTCAAGCATTTATTCCAAAAGTCTCAATTAAAGGATTTAGAACAGGTATTAAGCCTGGTATGAACATTGCAGATGAAGCAATTGTTGGATTACAGGCACTAAAGTATTTTGGAACTTCTGAAAAAGCAGAAGCACTAATTGTCGGTAATACAGTAATTCCAGCAAGTAACTTTTTACGAGGCAACGCAGCAAGTAGCACAGATTTCCAATTAAGTGTTAAAAGTAATGATGGTGTTAAAATAGGTACCGGAGGCCAACTAAGTTTAGGAATTTCTGGCGAAACTGGAGTTATACAACATAACACAAGCGGATCAAGCATTGACGTTAGAATGCGTAACGGAAACTTAACTCCAACGGTTATGAGTATTAATAGTGACGGTAATGTTGGATTTAATAATGCTGCACCGGAGCAATCGATTGATGTCCAGGGAAATATTAAAATATCACCCAAAACAGGCGAAGCAGAAACTGGTGTGCTAAATGTTACAAGTGTTATAAATTCCTCATCAATCGGCACAGGAAGTATTGTAACAACAGGCGGCTTGGGCATTGCACTTAATGCATACATTGGCGGCAACGTTGATGTTGGCGGTGTATTACAAACAGGTAATATTGCCCCTGACAGCAATAGTTCGAGGACTATTGGTACTGCAATTAACAAATATGACCAAATACATGCTACAACATTCTTTGGTAATATCCAAGGCAATGTAAGTGGTACTGTTAGTGGTAGAGCAGGCAGTGCAGATAGACTAGCAAGTGCTACAACATTTGCACTAAGTGGTGATGTCGAACCAAACAGTTTTGAATTTGACGGACAAACTGGCGGCAGCACTAAGACATTCTCAGTAAGTATTGCTAATAGTTTTATTAGTAACAAAGAAGTTACTTATGATGCAGGAAACGCAGATGAATTATTATTAAATGTAACAACTGGTACTACTGGTGTAAAGAGGATTACAAAGCGTAATTTCTTAAAGACAATACCACTTGTGCCAGCAGGCGCAATGATGCCATTTGGTGGAGAAGAAGCCCCAACAGGTTGGCTATTATGTGATGGACAAGAAATTAATAAGTCCGATTACAATGCATTATGGGCTGCCATTCAACATAACTTTAAAGATGCTAGTTTAGTTAGTGACAACGGTGTAAATAAATTTACATTGCCAGACTTTAGAGGCAGATTTGCACTAGGTCTTGACAATATGGGAGGCCCAAGTGCAAACAGAGTTACAAATCTTGCTGCTGATGCTATCGGCGGCAATGCAGGAACAGAAACTAAGGCAATTACAACAAGCAACCTGCCAGAGCACGAGCACGATTTAGAAGGCGAAAGCGGAACACAATTTTATGGTGTTAGAGTTGGAGCAGGCGAACCTGTTGATGATAATGCAATTACATTGCCTATTGAGCCAGGATTAGGCGGAACACAAGGAATTGCATCCAGTGGCGGCATCAAAACAGATGCAACATTAGGTGCACCAATTGATGTTATGAATCCTTTCTTAGCAGTCAACTATATTATCTACACTGGAGAGTAACATGAGTTATCAACTAAACAAAACAGACGGAACATTGCTACTAGATTTAATCGATGGCCAAATTGATACAGCTAGTACAAACCTTACATTAGTTGGTAGAAACTATAGTGGTTACGGTGAATACTTTAACGAAAACTTTATAAAATTATTAGAAAATTTTTCAAATACAGCAGCTCCGAGTAATCCGCTAACTGGGCAGCTATGGTGGGATAGTACTGATCAAAGATTAAAAGTATATAACGGCACAGTATGGAAATCAAGCGGAGGCCCGATTGTACAAAATACTCGTCCTCAAATGGTTGCAGGTGATTTATGGATTGATAACTTAAACAACCAAGTATATGCATTCGACGGCACAGATTTAATGCTAATGGGCCCACAATATACAGAGTCTCAAGGTAAAAGTGGATTTGAAATTGGTAGTATTCTTGATCAACAAAGTCGTTCGCGTACTGTAACAAACCTATATGTTGGCGGCACACTTTCGGCTGTAATTAGTGCAATTGAATTTACTCCAATTTATGCACAGCGTATTTTAGGATTAGTTACAGCATCAAATCCAGATGGCATTATTCGTGTAGGATACAACATAATTGATACTGCTAATTTTAAGTATAGAGGTATTGCAGATTCTGCAAATGCACTTGTTACAGCAGGAGGTGTAGTTAGAACTGCTGACAGTTTCCTTCCATCAACAGCAAGTGGTATTACAACTGGCACACTAACAATTCAAAACTCAGGCGGCTTAACAATTGGCCTATCGCAGAATAATGTACAAAAAGTTGTTGGCCCACGTTTTTATATTGAAAATCAACTTACAGATCACGATTTAAGTTTAAGAGTTAAATCAAGTGCGTTCGGGGCTATTTCGGTAGATGCAATTTATGTAGATGCAAGCACAGCTAGAGTAGGTATTTTTACAACTAATAGACTTCCAGAATACACATTAGATGTAGAAGGTGATTTAAGAGTTACCGGAGACTTAGTTGTCGAAGGCTCAAGAGTTGCATTAGATGTGCAAACTCTAAGAGTTCAAGATAAGATTATAGAAATCGGCGTACTAAACGATAGTACAGAACTTACAGATGCACAAGCAGACGAATCAGGCATTAGTGTTAATAGTAGTAATGGCAGTAAAGACCTAATTTGGAAAAATGCTACAAATTCGTTTACTTCAAATGTAAACGTTGACTTATCAAACGTTAATTTAACTTATAAAATCGGAGGCGTAGATAAACTTACTAATGATACATTAGTTAATGTTACTAAAGCACTTGATTTAGACAGAATTGGTACGCTTACACAACTTCAGGTTGATGAAATTGCAATTAATGGTAAGACTATAACTTCGACGAATGATATGGCATTTATATCAACAAATGGCATTGCTATAACTGGCGGCGGTGACATTAATATTACTGATACGCAAAAAATTACTGGTGTTGCTAAGGCTATTAGCGCAAGAGAAGCAGCAAGATTAAGTATAACAGAATCAACAGCTGACACTGTTGCAACTAAAGAGTATGTAGATGAAGAAATTTCTACAGAACCATTAGCATTTAGTATGGACGTTACAGGTTTAGGTACTGGTGCAACACTAGAAAATGCCATTGCGACATATTTAAATGACATGTATCCGTCAGCAACACTAAACACTAATAAACTTGCACGTATACACACAACATCATATGCTGGAGCAACAGTTGAAGGCGTGGATGTAGAAAGTGCAAAAGTTGTAAGTTATATTGCAGTTGATGCAAATGGTACAGAAAATGAATCAGTAGTACAGGACATTGTTTTTGCTGCTGAAGGAGCAAGCGGTAATGTTATTCTAACTCCTGCAAGAACACTAATGACATATAAATCAAGCGGAACAGGTTGGGCACACCAGTCAACTACAGCGTACTAAGAAAAACGATAAATAATATAATAGCACTAGGGGTTACACAATAATGGCATATGCAATAGACAGATATAACAACACACTGTTAACTACAGTGGAAGATGGTACAGTTG
>Ga0129327_10000206_pt1 | contig 36149 bp, 25 predicted proteins | sample CPBDNA_6_FD_111799 | JGI IMG/M metagenome (GOLD analysis project Ga0129327, IMG submission 111799) | Freshwater to marine salinity gradient microbial communities from Chesapeake Bay, USA - CPBay_Spr_31_0.8_DNA | ecosystem: Environmental > Aquatic > Marine > Coastal | place: USA: Chesapeake Bay... | reverse complement strand
TTGAAACCTACTTGTAAATTGAGATGCAAATAACTCTGCATTTCCACCAGTTCCTTGTGCTACTTCTCTTGTAGTTCCGCTTAGAACACCTACAAATGGTCCAATATAAGGGTTCACCCCATCTCCAAATGGTTTACTTGCAAAAAAGGCTAAACGTGGATCATCATCTGCATCATCATTTGCATCCACACCATCAAGCACGTCAACATATCTTGCTGAAGGACTTAGTCCACTTAAAGCTGTCCTTAATGAGAAATCTGAAGTATTTGGAGAAACGCCTGTAAAATCATAAATAGCAGCTTCAGTATTACTTTCTATAATTGGATATGTTGAAGGATTAGAAACTATTGAATTTATTTGTGAGGCTGCATTTACAGATCCTTGATTTGCAAGTCTTAATAAATAGCGTAATCGTAACGAATTTGCCATTTTTCTCCATAGCATTAAATCTCCGTCAAAAAGAATATCACCATCTAAAACAAACCCTTCAGTATCATTTGCTAGGGCAGTATTTGCTTCTTCCAAAAGCGTTAATATTTGTGGATAAATATCTTGCTGTTTATCATAAGAAGGCTGAATGTTATCCAACCCTGTTGCACCTTGAGAGTAAGGAACATCAATCCATAACTCGGTTAAGGACGCTAGATAAAAAGCATTTATAGTCTTTCCTGCACCAACATAAGCATTAAGTTCGTTTTCTTCTGCAAAAGCAATAGATTCATTACTATCTAAAATTACATGATATGCAGCTTTCCAAAAACTCTCAAATGTCCCTGCACCTGAAACAAAGTTATAAGCGTCTAAGTCATTTGAATTTCTAAAAACATTATACTGCATTATTTGATTGGTTAAGCCTAATTGAACGTTTAAATGTGGATTAAGTCCATCAAAAATTGTACTAGTTAGTAGTTGTCCTGAATTGGCTTCTAATGGTAAATTTTTATCAACATTAATTTCTTCAAAACCTTCTGTACAAGCTGCAAATAAAAATGCAGTTAATATTAATACTTTAATTTTATATATATTTTTCATCTTGTTTCTTATTTAATTTAAAATGATACATTGAGGTTTAAACCATATGTTGCTGCCCCAGGAAGTTGACCAATTTCAAAACCAGGTCTAAAACTACTTCCACTAAAACTTGATACTTGCGGATTAAAATGCCTTACAAAATTATCTTGTGTCCAAGTTGCTAAGTTTCTACCAAAAAGTGAAAGTTTTATTTTTTCAACAGGTAGGTTTTCAAAGTATGGTTTTAAATCTACACCTAAAGAGATTTCTCTTAGCATTAAAAATGTAGAATCATAGGTATTGGCCTCCGTGTTATTTTTATCCCAATATGATCTATACCAGTCATATCCAGTAGTAGTTTGTGTGTTTGGTGTAAAACCACCGCTACCATTTGCAACAACACCATCTGGTACAAAATCTTCAGTTCTGTAAGGAAGCGTTTCTGTAATAGAACCAGATCTGTATAACTGAGAACCAGTAAGGGAATAAAAATCACCACCATTTCTATAATCAAGAAATATATTTAAATTAAAATTCTTGTAGTTAAAATTGTTTGTCATACCTAAAGTCCAATCTCGATTATAATTTCCTAATTTCTTAATTTCATTGCCTAGTTTAGGTCTCATTAATCCTCCAATGTTTTCTAAAATAATATTTCCTTGAGGATCTCTCTCAAATCCTCTTCCATAAAGATCTCCCATTCTACCTCCTGGTCTTGCTTCAATAGTTCCTCCAGAAGGACCATTTGCAATAATTACTGTCTCAATACCATCTGCAAGACTAACAACTTCAGATCTACTTCTGGAAAAGTTATAGGTTGATTTCCAAGTAAAATTTTCTAAAACTATTGGCTTTGCTGCTAAAATTATCTCAATTCCTGAACTTTTTATTTCTCCAGCATTGAACCTTCTAGAAGACAACCCTGTACTTTGACTTATTGGCGCGGTAAGTATTTGATCTGATGTAGTATAATTATAATAATCTATATCAAAATTTAATCTATTATCAAGTAATCTTAAATCAATACCAAATTCTATAGCTTCTGTTTTTTCATTCTGAAGGTTCTGATCTGTAAAAGTAGTGCCGTTACTCACAGAACCTGGTGTTACACCTAGATTATAAGAATTATTTATCACTCCTGGTCTTGTACTATTACCTGTTAGCGCATAACTCGTTCTTAATTTTAGATAAGAGATAAAGTCTGGTAATTCAGTCATTTTTGAAATTACTGCGCCAAGACCAACTGATGGATAAAAAAAGCTCTGATTCCCTACTGGCAAAGTTGAAGACCAATCATTTCTTGCTGTAACATCAAAATATAATTTATCATCATAACTCAATTCAGCAGTACCATAAACACTATTTAGTTTTCTCTCAGTATCTACTTGCGTAATTGCAAGCATATCTGCTGCATTACTAAGGCTATAGATACCAGGTAATGCTAAATCGTTTGTTTGCGCTATTTTATTACTTATAATTTGTCTAAATGTGCTTGCACCAGCATTTACTTCTATGCTAAATTTGTCAGATAAGTCTTTAGTGTAAGTCGCTAAAACATCGGAATTTAACTCTTGTAAATAGATGTCTTGCTCTCTATATAAACCTTGTCTAAAAGCTCGTTGCGCTGGTCTTCTGGATTGTCTTCTATCTCCATAAGTGTCCATACCAACTCTTACAAAAGCAGAAAAATTATCGTTAAACTTATAGCTTGTTTTAAAATTACCAAACATCCTATTATGCTTAAATGCGTTCAAATTTTCATTTACAATAAGATAAGGATTAGTTCCCCATGATAGAAAGTAATTATTAGGATATTGATTTGGCTGGTTTGGTAACCAATAATCTTTATAATCTTCAAGACTATAATTTTTCATTGTCCAAAGCATACTATACATTAAACCTCCACTTCCATAACCAACATCTGTAACATTATCAGAATTACTGTAAACATAGTTAGCAGATAAATCAATAGAAAGTTTTTCATTTAAATTAGCACCAAGACGTATTCCAACATTAGTTCTTTTATATTCTGTATTTGGTACAATACCTTCTCTAGAAAGTCTACCAAGAGAAACACGACCCCATGCATTTTCTTCTCCAAAGGAAACTGCTAAATTATTATTAAGCGAAAATCCTGTATTAAAAAAACCTTCTCTATCTGCTTTATTTAAAAATGGTGTTGGTTCTGGATTACGGTCGTGAGGAACAGCTTGAGAAATCAATTGACCATTAAATTCCGGACCAAAGTTACCTCCCCAACCATATCTGAATTGATTTAGTTCATCCCCGAGAAGACCTCCTCCTCCATATTGGTTTTGCTCGTCCCAGAATCTATTGACTTGATCAAAAGCAATACCAGTTTTGTAACTCACTCCTATACCTTTTGTATTTTTACCAGATTTTGTAGTAATTATTAACGCACCATTTGAACCTCTTTCACCATACAATGCAGCTGCTTTTGGACCTTTTAAAACGCTTACCGTAGCATAATCATCGGGGTTGAGGTCATTTAAACTGTTACCATAATCAACAGGCAAATCACTAGATGTAGGGTTACTCCCTATACCTATATATGTATTAGAAATTAAAACCCCATCAATTACAATTAAAGGTTGGTTTTTACTTAAGTTTAAAGAAGATTCGCCTCTAAGTACAATCCTAGAAGATGATACCGCCGACCCACTGGCAGTTAATATAGACAAACCAGCTACTTGACCTGATAGCTGTTGCGATATATCTCCAACTCTTGATTGATTTATTGTTTCTGCCTTTAATGTTTGAACTGCATAAGATACTTTTTCTTTAGATTTTGTAACACCAAGAGCAGTAATTATTACTTCATCTAATTGAGAAGCATCTTCACTCAATCTAATAGTTAATTTCTTACCCACTACAATAGCCACATCTTTAGTGATGTAACCTATATAACTTGCAACTATTGTTGTTGCATTGTCTGGAACCACAATAGTAAAATTACCATCAAAATCTGTAGAAGTTCCCTTTTTAGTTCCTTTGATAATTAAATTGACGCCTGGGATTGGTTCACCAGTAGCATCATCTACTACTGAACCACTTATTGTTTTATCTATTAATTTTGAGTCAGCATATAATGCCGAACTTGATAGAAAAAACAAAAGAACACACATACCTAAAAAATGTTTTCCGAATAAGGAGCACTTCCACTCCTTTAATTTTTTAATGTAGCTCATAAATTTAAAATAATTTAGTTAGTTTTTTGTTTTACGATTTTTAGTTTTTTTGTGCTAATAATTTATTAACGTGCCAAATATAATGAATTAATTTATTTAATACTAATAATTAATAAAATAATTTATTAACTATTAGTATTAAACGCTGTTATAAGTATATATGCTTCTGCTTTAGCTCTATACTTCTACTTAATATTGATGACTTAACCTCACAATACTTTGCCGTATAAATTAGACTAGTCTTTTTTATGCGCCAATTATAACAGTAGTAATAATAAATTAATCCTGTTCCTAAAATATTAGAGCCCTAAATTTAGGAGACACTTTAACTACAAAATAGCATCCTAAATAATTTCATAAACATTATTTACCCCTATTTAATAAATATAATTTTTGGTTCAACAGAAAACATGAAAGTAAAACTTTATTTCTACTAGAATCCCAAAGTAGTTTTATCAGTCTTATACAGAGTTGCTGTACTAAAATCTGTTGATTCACAGGAAATAAATAGATTTTCCCCATCAGCTGAGCCAAATGCAATGGCTTCAGTTTGCCAATCATTTGTTGCATTACCAATTACTTTCTTTGCAACATCTGCTGAGAAAAATAAATCATCTGTAAAATTAAAAAACATGTACACAAATGAATTTGTATGCATAGAAGCTGAATAACCTATTAAAACCAATTCATTCGTTTGTGTATTATAATCTGCACCGGTAACCAATCCATTTACTTCATAACTGGCTAGTGTTGTTAATGAATATTGTCCAGGTTCTTTTGATAACTTGTAAGCACGCGTTTTATTGTCTCCTCTATTTTTTGTAAACAAATACAAATTATCTCCTTTAGAAATAAAGCTTTCACAATCAAAGTTATGAGTGCTTGAAGGAATGAAACTGGTCTGCTCAGAATAAGAAAACTCAATAACTTCAGCCGTTACGCTTACCGTTAAAGCTGTCTTATTTATAAATTGCGATTTACTGATTTTTAAAACTTTCAAATCAGTTCGTTTGCCTCTATTATTTCCAAAATCACCAATATAAATATAATCGCTATCATATGTAATATCTTCCCAATCCATGTTGTCATAGTTGTTTACGGAAATAGACTGCACTAAAGAGCCATCTGAAGGATTTACTTTATAAATTACACTAGAACTTCCAGAATCATTAATCGTAAAAACATAACCATCAGACAGAACAATTCCAGAAGATTCTGGTGCGTAACTATATATAGGACCAATTTTAGTAACAAAGTCTTGTTCAATTGGTAACACTACTACTTCTGGTTTATCATCTACTTGACCTTTACTAAAACAACCCATAAAGAACAAAAGAACACACAAACCTAAAAAATATTTTCCGAATAAGGAGCACTTCCACTCCTTTGATTTTTTAATGTAGCTCATAAATTTAAAATAGTTTAGTTAGTGTTTTATTGAACGATTCTTAGTGTTTTTGTGCTAAAAATTTAATGATAATTCAAATATAAAATTATTTTATAACAAACCTATTAATGAATAAATTATTTTATTTATTAATTAATATAAGTTTACAAACAAAAACAATAAAGAAAATAAGCGGTTTTTAACAAATAGTATATTGAGAAAGAAGTGTGTAGATTAGAAATCTATCATGTCGCAAGCTTTTAAAAACATACAGGCTTCTGCTTTAGAAGCTAAATACCTACCTAAGTTTGATGCCTTGACCTCACAGTGTTTTACTGTGTTTGTTAGGCCAGTTATTTTTATACCGCTTTTAACAGCATCAATAAAGTAATCTTTTACCATAGCATATTCACCTCCAATCAACACTAATTCTGGATCTATAAGATTAATAACATTACCTAAAGCTTTTCCTAATTTATAACCCTGATCTTGAATTAATTTTATTGAGAGCTCATCACCTTTTAAAACAGCATCAAGTATATCATGGTATTTATAATCAGGAATTTTTTTATTATTAAAAAACATAGAATTGTGACCATCCTCAATAGCAAATTCAAGGTTGTCTAATAATGCATTTCCTCCAATTTCTGTTCCTAAACATCCAGTTTTTCCGCATTCACAAAGTTTATTCCCTTTTTCAAATTGGGTGTGATTAAAATTACCTGCAACCCCGTAACTACCTGTAATCATATGCCTGTCAGCAATAATGCTTAGACCTAAAGTTCTACTTACTTTTACTACCAATGCATTATCAATACCTTTTGCAATACCTAGCGCTTGCTCTGCTACACCAATTATTCTTGTGTCATTGTCAATAATAATAGCAAGGTTTATTTTAGATTCTAAATGCTTCCTTAGGGAAATTGACTCATCTGTAAAAAAATAGGACAATTCACCAAAAGAATCTTTTACAACGTTTGGCATCCCTATACCGATCCCAATAATATCTTTTTTATTAATATTAGAATCTATTAAGGAGTTCTCTATAAACGAAGTTATATAGCTCAAACATTCTTTATCATTAGATAAAGTAAAACTTCTATCTATAGAAGTGTGAATATTATCTAAGCCTATATTAAAAACACTTAACTGAATAAACTTTGAAAGAATTTCAATACCAACAACATAAAAACCATTTTTATTATAAGAATAAGTAAAAGGTCTTCTTCCATTTTCTGAAGTCTTTTTAGTTTGTTTTATTAAATAATTACACTTAACTAAATCTCTTATTAAAGTAGTGCAAACAGGTATGCTCAAATCAATAAGCTGAGCTATTTCAAGAATTGATAGTGATTCTTTGTACTTACAAAGATGACGTATAATTTTCCTTTTATTATCAATTTTTCGTCCAATAATTCCATTTTCACTTTCAAAATTTAATAAATCTAGTCTTTTCATTAATTTAAAATTAGTTTATTTACAGCACAAAGTTAATAAAAAAATTTACTAATAAATTAATCATTTTATACTATCTCTTTTAATTGAGAAAAACCTAGTCATTTATATTTAGCATCAAAAAACTGGTTCTGTCGCCTCTAATGTAAGCAAAACTTAATTATTATATATTTACTTTCAAAAAATAAATATTCAAAGGTCACTACTTCTCCAAATCAATTATATTTTAAACCAATTTTTTGTTGTTTCAATTATTTCTTCATCACTTCCATTTATATATTCGAACTCATTTTTTACTAAATTGTAATTATATTCTTTACCCCAATGTTTGAAGTTCTTAGCCACTTCTTTAATACATTTACATATAAAATCGATCTCCGAATTAGTCATCGTTGGATGTATAGACATACGTACCCAACCCGGTCTCTCTAATAAACAGCCTTCTAATATTTTTTCTTCAATTGCTTTGGAAGTTGACTGATTAACATTCAATAAATAATGTCCATAAGTGCCAGCGCAGGAACAACCACCTCTAGTTTGGACCCCGAATCTATCATTTAGTAATTTTACTATTAAATTATAGTGGGCATTATCAATATAAAACGAAAAAATTCCTAATCTATCTTGATTCTCCTCTGTTAAAATATGTAGGTTTTTAATTTTAATAAGTTTAATAAAAATACGCTCATTGATTTCATGTTCTCGATCTAGGATATTCTGCACACCCATTTTTTCTTTTAGCCGAATTGCCAAGGCTACTTTAATTGTTTGTAAAAATCCCGGAGTCCCTCCATCTTCACGAGTTTCTATATCATCAATATAGTGGCGATCTCCCCACGGATTTGTATAAGTAACGGTTCCTCCACCGGGATTATCTGGGATTAAGTTTTTATATAATTTTTTATTAAAAATCAATACCCCTGAAGATCCAGGACCACCTAAAAATTTATGAGGCGAAAAAAAGATTGCATCCAAATATTCATTCTCATTTTTAGGATGCATGTTTATATTTACATAAGGGGCTGAGCAAGCAAAATCAACAAAACAAAGCCCGTTATACTGATGAATCATTCTCGCTATCGCGTGATAATCTGTTTTAATTCCCGTAACATTAGAACATGCTGTTACAGAAGCCATTTTTAAAGGATAATCTCTGTATTGATGTAAAAGTTTTTCAAAACTTTCTAAACAAATCAATCCTGTTTCATTGGATGGTATAACCGCTACCCTAGCAATGGTTTCTAACCATGAAGTTTGATTAGAATGATGTTCCATATGTGAAATAAAGACAACCGGCCTAATTTCATCAGGAATATTTGTGTGCTCTTTTAGGTTCTCAGATACTTTTAAACCTAGTATGCGTTGAAACTTATTTACCGCTCCAGTCATACCAGTACCTGAAGTAATCAGCACGTCATCATTGTTAGCATTCACATGATCTTTAATAATACTTCGAGCTTCATTATAAGCTATTGTCATGGACGATCCGGTTATGGACGTCTCTGTATGTGTATTTGCAACAAAAGGACCTATTTCCTTAAGTAATTTTTCCTCAATTGGCCTGTACAGTCGGCCACTGGCTGTCCAGTCGGCATATATTATTTCTTTTTTGCCATAAGGTGATATAAACTCTACACCAGTGCCAACAATGTTATCTCTAAACTTCTGAAAATAACATTCTAATTTTGATGAAGTTTTTGCTGTGCTTAAATTCGATGTGCTCATTTTTATTTTTCGTATTTAGACTCTATTCAGTATAAATTTCAAGCGTTTTTCTTAATTCAACAATTAGTTGAATTTTGAAAGCCCTTCTTTTAACCATGCATAATATTCATCAATATTAGGGGTATAGGCTACTGGATCAATAAGGTTTTCCTCATTATGATTCATTAACACGTAGAACGGTTGTGAATTTGTTTTATATTTTATGGTTTGAAATTCACTCCATTTCTGACCTATATATTTTAATTGTTTTCCTGGTTTTAATTGTGAATCTAAAACCTCATCTGCTTTTAGTTTACGTTTATCGTCAACATACAACGAAATAAGTACCACATCTTCTTTTAAAATTTTTAAAACCTTGTCTTTTGCCCAAACATTTTGTTCCATTTTTCTACAGTTTACGCAAGCATACCCAGTAAAATCAATCATTATTGGTTTACCAACTTTTTTCGCATAAGCTAAACCTTTATAATAATCATTAAAAGCTAAAATATTATGTGGTGCCATTAGATGTGCTCCATCTGGAATCTCTGCATGAGATATACCTCCTCCGTCTCCAAGTTTAGTGTAACCTACGCCATAAGGCGACTCACTATAATGTTGTGGTGGTGGAAATGCACTTATCAAATTTAAGGGAGCTCCCCACAATCCTGGTAACATATAGATAACAAACGTTAAGGATAATAATCCTAAACTTAATCTACCAACAGATATATTACTTAATGGTGCGTCATGAGGTAACTGTATTTTGCCAAAAAGGTATAAAGCCAATGTTCCAAAAATAGTAATCCAAATAGCTAAGAATACTTCGCGTTCTAACCAATGCAATTGTAATACTAAATCTGCATTTGATAAGAATTTAAAAGCAAAAGCTAATTCTAAAAAACCTAAAACCACTTTTACTGTATTTAACCAACCACCTGATTTTGGTAATGAATTCATCCATCCAGGAAACGCTGCAAAAAGTGCAAAAGGTAAAGCAATAGCTAATGAAAAACCTAACATGCCAATAATTGGCCCTATTTGATTACCGCCTGAAGCAGCTTCAACTAAAATAGATCCAACAATTGGGCCTGTGCATGAAAAAGAGACAATGGCTAATGCCAATGCCATAAAGAAAATTCCTACTAAACCTCCTTTATCAGCTTGTGCATCTACTTTTGTACCCCATGAACTAGGTAAAGTTAGTTCAAATGCCCCTAAAAAGGATACCGCAAAAATTACCAATAACAAAAAGAAAATAATATTAAACCAAACATTGGTAGCCAATGCATTTAATGCACTAGCTCCAAAAATAGCCGTAATAACTGTGCCTAGTAAAACATAGATTACCACAATAGAAATTCCGAAGATAATTGCATTTCGTATTCCCTGTGCTTTGTTTTCACTTTGTTTGGTAAAGAAACTCACAGTCATAGGTATCATAGGGAATACACAAGGTGTAAGCAAAGCTGTAAAACCAAATAAGAAAGCAATAAGAAAAGTACCTAACAAGCCTTTTGTTTTTTCTTTTTTTTGTGATTTTTTAAGTTTCAAATATTTTGCCCCGGCCTTTTCTTCAACTGCAGTTTTTACTTTATCTACTGCAGTAATATTTGTAACAACATTAGTAGGTATTTTAAATGTAAGGTCAATATTGTTTGGCGGTAAGCATTTTTCGTCATCACAAACCATAAACTCTACTTCGGCATCAATAGTATTTATATCATTTAATACTTTTACACGTTGTTTAAATTCAGTTTTGTTTTCAAAAAACTTAATCCGCATTTCAAAAACAGGATCGTCAATTTCATGACCTTCTTCTTCCTGAGTTTTATTTACTAATTCATAATGCTTTGAATCTATAAATGTAAACGTTGTGGGAATAGGACCACCTTCAGGAACAACCTGAGAATATAAATGCCATCCAGATTCAATAGTAGCTGTAGCTATTAAATTATACTCGATATCTGATATTTTTTCAACAGATGTTAACCATTTTACAGGGTCATAAATTTGTGAAAAGACACTGGTACTTAAAACAAAAGTCAAGAGTATAATAACTTTTTTCATACTATCTATAATTTTGAAAAAAAAGGCTGCGGTTTTAACAGCCTTTTCAAAATTCTTTCACTAGAATACTAATTCAAATTTGTTGGTGAAAACAAAATCTAGAGAAAGATTATTTCTTTTTTAACGGATTACCGTTTTTATCAATACTTCCAGATTTTAAAGTCAAAAAAGTAGCAGGGTTGATATACTTTTTAATAGCTAAATTTACTTGACTTAAAGTAACCGCGTTTATCTCATTTGGATATTCATCTATATAGGCAGGAGATTTGCCCTCATTTATAAATGAAAGTATACTACTCGCCAAGCCTCCAGTAGTTGAAAGCCTTACTTTAAAACTCCCTATTAGATTTGATTTTTTATTCGCTAATTCAGATTCTGAGAGGCCCTGATCGATCCATTTATTAATTTGTATCCTTGTTGCGTCTTCCCCTTTTTGGAGTAAGGTAGGATTAAAGGATGCGCTCACAACAAAATAGCCATCGGAATAACGATCTGAAGTATGACGTGCTCCTATACTATAAGTTAATCCGTCATTATCTCTAACGGTTTGCATGAGACGGCCTGAAAATCCACCCCCTAAAGAGAATACGCCTATTTGAAAAGGTCTATAGTCTTGGTCTAAATTATTAAGCCCCGTATACTGCGCCATAAGTAACTGAGCATTTGGCTTTCCTTTAATAGTAATAACTGCAGTCTGGGCGTTAGTTAGCGCCTTACCTTTTCGGATTACTTTTTTAGACGCTACGCCTCCGCTCCAATCCTTAAATGCGCTTCCGAGTATTATGGACACTGAATCACTAATTGCGCCAACAGCAACTATATGCATCTCTTTGACACCGTAATACTTTTTGTAGAATGTTTTGATATCTGATAAAGTAACGCTGTTTATTTTTTCAATCTGCGTTTCAATCGGATCATTATATTCTGGATGGTTCTCTGGATATATTAGCTGACTTAGTTTAATTCTTGCTAATGCAGCAGGAGATTCTAACTTGTTTGTAGTATTACCAATATACTGTTGTTTTAATAATTCGAACTCCTTTTCATTAAATGCAGGGTTGCGAAAAGCATCAGCCAAAAGCGCTACGACATCTTCTAAATCATTAGACAAACATTTAAAACTGAAAGTTGTTTTATAGGTTCCAGCTGATATTCTTAATCGAACTCCGAGACTTTCTAAAGATTCGGATACTTCATATTTATCTTTGGTTAAAGTCCCTTTTAATAACATATCTGCAGCAAATGCTGCAATAACTCCATTTTCAGCCGCATAAAAACGACCTGAATTAATACTTCCAACGACATTAACAAATCCTTTTGCCCCAGTTTTTACAGTTGTAATATCAATTCCTGAGATGGTTTGACGGGTGTACTTGAATTTAGTTTTTTCGGGTTGTTGTAACTCTGAAACAGATTCTGATACGTCATCTGATGAAAAGTACTTGCTGTCATTTGCGAGTTGTGGATCTCTAAAATAGACCTTACCATCCTCATAAAACTTCTGGCTACTATTTGTTATAGACACGCGACTTGGTCCTGCTTTTTTTGGAATAAAATACCCGGTAGTACTTTGATCTTCTAACAAATAGGTATTTGCCACACGTTTAACGTCGTCGACTGAAACTTGTGATAATTTATCGATATCGGTTATGTAGTTTGTCCAATCTCCTGCGGCAATAGCTTCGTTAATAACACCCGCAATTGCAAACGAGCCGTCACGACGTAAAATATCATTTGCTTTGGACTTTGCGACCACACGATCTAAATCTGCTTGCGCGATTCCATTCTCTTTAATGTTATTTAAAACCAACATTATTTTTTCATTGATGTCTTCATGATTAGAGGATTCCGTAAAACCAGCTCCAACTGAAAACAGGTTGTGCTCCTTGAAACTAGACAATGCGCTATAGGCATAGAGTGCTAAGCCCTTGTCAACAAAAGTTTTGTTTAAAATAGAGGAGGCACCACTTCTAATAACATCACTTAAAACGGATAGTGCAGCGTGGTCTTTATGCATTTTACCAGGGCTCTTAAAAGCCACAACAACAAGGCCTTGCTTTCCAGGTTTTTTAATCACCGTTTTTCTAGGACCAAATTGTTGAGGCTCTTCGGTATAAGGTTGTGGGAAATCGTTTGGCGATTTTTCAATCACTCCAAAATACTTATCTACTAGCTGAAATACATTTTCCGTATTAAAATCGCCAATAATAGATAGCGTTGCATTATTAGGCCAGTAATACGTATTGTAAAATTCTTTAAGTTTTTCGATGGGTGCATTTTCAATATCTGAACGCCACCCTATAGTAGAATGGTGGTAGGTATGTGCCTTAAAAGCGGTTGCCCATATTTCTTTAGACAACAGTCTACTTGGATTATTTTCTCCACGTTCAAACTCATTGCGAACAACTGTCATTTCAGCTGCTTTATCTTCTGCTTTTAAAAGGGAATTACGCATTCTGTCGGCCTCAATATCTAAAGCTAATTCAAGAAAATCACTTGGGATGGTTTCGTAATAATTTGTACGATCATACCATGTAGTTGCATTCATTCTAGCCCCTACATTTTGTAAAGCTGACGCTATTGTTAAAGTTTCTTTATTATATTTTGGAGTACCTTTAAAAAGCAAGTGCTCTAAAAGGTGTGTGGAACCTGTATTGCCAGAGACTTCATGTTTAGAACCTACATTATAGGTGATTTGAGTTGTAACAACAGGCGTAGAGTTGTCTTTAATTAGCAATATGCTTAGACCATTGGGCTCGTAGAGATACTCTTCGATATCCGCTAGTTTTTTAATAAATTTAAATTTTGATTCAACGGATTGTCCAAAAGTTAATAGGAATCCGAAACAAAACAATACAGAAAACATCAACTTCTTTTTCATTATAATTTCATCGTTTTAGTCATAGACTTAGTTTTTATTATAGTTCTATTAAGTAAACTATCTATATAACTTTTTGTGTTATCTGCAGAAGGCCTAGGAGCTTTAGGAGTTATAATTTCTCCTTCTTCATTTAACAATATTGATCTCGGAATTAGACCTACACTAAAAGCTTTCATAAAATCAGATTTTAAGCCTTTGTCTGCTAATAGTTGTGTGCCTCCAACGTTTTTTTCTGGCACCATTTTTTTCCACTTTTCATAATCATTTTTTGAATCGATAGAAATACTTACAAATTCAATGTTTTTTCCTTTAAAATCTTTAATTAATTGTGTCAACGCAGGCATTTCTTTGATACATGGACCACACCAAGTTGCCCAAATTTCGATATAAACTAGCTTGCCTTTTAAATCCTTTAAAGTTGTTTTCCCACCCTTATAATTTTCATAATTAAAGTTAGGCGCTAACATTTCTGGTTTCGTCTTTTGTAAACCTAGAAACTTAGCTATAAGCTTATCTTTTAATTTATCAGCTGTAAGCATCTCCAAGATCCTTGGATAATCAGTTTTATAATTTTTGTTTTTTAAGCTAATTTGTCTAAACAACATACTAACCATTAAATCTTTTATTATAGTACTTTTAATGTCTTTAATTTTATTTTTTACAAAACTTACTTGTGTAAGACTCGGATCGATTTCCATTGCTTCTTTTGATGTAAGTCTCCAATTTTCAACGATAAGGTTTCTATAACTTCTGTCATAAATAAATGAAACTTCATCATCAAGATCCATTTGAATGATAGGAGCGTAATACCCTTCAGGTAATTCAGGATGTATTTTTGTATGGTAATGGTTAAATTTGTCGTAATTGTAACGTGTCAACAAATAATCATGTTCTATGATTTTGCGCTGAATCTCTTTTTCTTGTCCTTTTAAAGCAGACGCTTCTAAAAAGTCTAAAAAAATGTCTTTATTTTTGTCAATTTTAGTCATGAAATCCTCAATTGGAACTACAAAAAATGCTTTAGCATCTCCAACCAATTTATTTTTTAGCGCACTTCTCGCGACATGGTAGTTATTTACTTCACTTCCTTTTCCCTTAAATTTTCTAGATTTAAAAAAATCGTTAGCATCAAGACTTAGGTTCAAATCGTAACCCTCTCTAAAAAAAACAGCTGCATACGATCTTCCTATTTGATAGGAATAAGCACCAGGTGAAGTAATAAATAAGGTGTCTCTAAAATTACCATTCTCGTCTATGCTCACTTCTTTTTGAAAGTCCCTATTCATGTTCCCTATTTTCATTGCAGTGTCTTTGGTATTCGCTATGTTTCCTGAGAATATAACATAATTCTTTTCAGAACAGGAACTAAAAACAAATGAGGCCGCTAATAATAGAATTATATTTTTCATAATCTTAAAATTTATTATATGGATTTTTCGATACACTTAAGGTGGTCAATTTGGATTCTTAAACTAATTATTAAAGAAACAAGCTACAAGAGATAAACACCTATAGCTTGTATTTCTTCTCCATTAAAATTAATTAGTAACCGGCATTTTGATCAGATTCAGAAATGTTATTGTTAGCATCTATCTCTGATTGAGGGATCGGTAAAATTGTTAAATTACTTGGGTAATTCACATTGATTGGATTTTCTGCAGCAGTACTGTATTTAACAAAGCTTCTTTTTGTCCTTGTCAAATCAAAGATACGGTGTCCTTCAAACATCAGTTCTTTACGTCTTTCGTCTTGAATGACATCTTTTAAGGCCTGGCCTGTTTCAACGTAAGGAGCTGCCAATGGATTTGCTCTTGATAGAATCATATTAACGGCTGTTTGAGCCTCTGAATCCATCCCTAGTTCTGCCATCGCCTCAGCTTTAATCAAATACATTTCAGAAACACGAAGGATAGGTGTATTATCATCACGTGTAGCATAAGAAGGAAATTTCAATACCTTTCCTGCTGCTATCAAGTTTTTTCTAACATCATTGGCATCGATAGCATCAAATAGATTCATTGTAGCTTTGAAACGTGGACGTCCATATAAATAAGTAATGGCATAAGAACCACCCATATCTGTTGCAGTGTTTGCAATTGAAAAAATAGATTCTGTTGTTGTAGCTTGTGCCCAACTTGCAACATAATTAGTGTTAGAGACTAAAGAATAACCAGATCCAATAACTTCTGTAGCCAATGCATTTGCTTCAGTCCAATTTTCCATATATAAATGGACTCTTGCTAATAATGCTTTTGCTGAGGTCTTATTAAAATTATAAATTGAGGACATATCATCAGTAATACTATTAATTCCATACTGAATATCAGAAATTATTTTCGCATATACTTCAGCGGTTGTGCTTCTTTCAGGATTAATTATCTCTATACCTACTTGCGTTTCATTAACTAAAGGAATTCCCATGTGAGATGCATCTGCAGTGAAATTATACGGCTGCGCAAACAAACGTTGCATGTCGAAATACGCCATGCCTCGAATAACATATAGCTGTGCAATTAAATCAGACGCTTGCGCTTGGTCAGATTCAAAATCAAAGCTTTCAGCCTGTCTAATAACGATTGACGAATGCGCAATAAGATTGGAGATTTCAGTCCAGATTCGTAATACTTCGCGATCATCCGAAGGTGTTTCATAAACATCTGTGCCAGGAAATAGGATCCAAGAGGATAGAGAATTATCAGACATTAAATCTGAAGCAATCGGATATAAGCCACCATGATAATATTTGTGCTGAAGTAAATTATATGCACCGGCAGTAGCTGCTTCAAAACTTGTGAAATCTGTAATTAGATTTTCTGTTAGAACTCTGTCGTAAGGATCTTTATCTAAAAGCTCATCACTATTACAAGAAGCGAGCGTGATTGATAACATTAAAATTATTAAATATATGTTTTTCATCATTATGTGTTTTTTAAGTGATTAAAATTGGATAATTTTATGTTAAAATGTAACATTAAGACCAAAAGAAATTGTTTTTGAAATCGGGTTATTAAAACTGGCTGTTCCTGTTATTCCTGCCATTTCCGGATCATTCATCAAGGCATCATCCTTAATGGAGGTCCATAGATTATCTCCACTCACATGGACACGAATTCTATCGATAAAAGAGTTTTCTAACATTTTATTTGAAAAAGTATAGGCTAATTCCACTCTTTTTAAACGGACATAACTTCCATCGTGTAACCATCTTGAAGTTTGATTACTTGATAGTGAATTTGCATACACATATTTTGGCACATCAGTTATATCTCCTGGTTGTTGCCATCTATTGTCATACACATATTTAGAGGTGTTACTGTAATCACGAGTTCTTCTGTATCCATTATCATTTTGAACATTACCGTTAGGCTCAAATATTTGCCCTCCCCAAGAACTGTATAATTGTGCCGTAAGTGAGAAGTTTTTATAAGTAACCGTATTTATTAGAGATCCATAAAAATCAGGTGTTGCTTTACCATGATTATATTTTTCTGCCTCTCCAAGGACCATTGTTGTTTCGGTCTCTGTTTCATCAATATAATACATTTCACTTCCCGTTTCTGGGTCAACTCCTGCGTATCCATAAAGGTTAAGCGTATTAAAGTCTTCTCCTACTTTTCTTAAATAGTTACCTGAAATAATTTCGTCTGTCTCAAGTGCTGTTATTTCATTTTTATTTGTCGTCAAATTAATTCCTGTAGACCAAGTAAATCCATCAGTAGTAGTGATGATGTTTTTCGTGTTTAATGAAATTTCAACTCCGCTATTTTTCATACCTCCAAAGTTTTGAAAAACAAATGTATCTCCATTGAGTCCGGAAACCGGTAAATTATAAAGAAGATCAGATGTATCTCTTATATAATAATCTAAAAATCCTGAAACTCTATTATTAAAAAGCGAAAAATCTACTCCAATATCAAAGGTTGCATTTTCTTCCCAACCAATTAAAGCATTTCCTGCGGATGAGATAGTGGCTGCATTTTGCCCGTTATAACCCCCTGTTGTATCAAACGTTCCTGAGTAACCAAAAGCAGAAATTTGGTCATTTCCATTAACCCCATAACTGGCGCGTAATTTCAAAATATTTACAAAGTCATTGTTTTGCATAAAATCTTCTTTGTGAATATTCCAACCCAATCCAATGGCATAGAAATTTCCATACTTATTATTAGCTCCAAAGCGTGAAGACCCGTCTCTTCTAAAGGTGGTGTTTACCAAATACTTTTCTTGGAAATCATACTCTAAATTTAAAAATGTAGAACTGATTGAAGCCTCACTTCTAAACGAGTCGCTAGTCTCTGGAGTTCCATTATCAAATGTTTCAGAACCTTCGCGTAAGTTAAGCACAGATAAATTAGTACCCTTCGTATCCATTGCATTTTGTTCAATTCCAGCAAACGCACCAAAAGTATGGTCTTCACCAAGTTTCATAGTATACCTCACTAAAGATCTAGCGTTCCAGGCAAATATCCCTGTATTTCTTTGGTTACCATAACTCGAAGGTACCGCTGTCCAGCCAATTCTATAATTAGCTCCTTTTCCTAAATAAGAAGGGAAGTTGTTGTAGTTTTCGGTTAATCTATAATTTGTACTTAAACTTGTTTCTAACGTTAAACCTGCTATTAGTTCGTAATTTAGATTCAATGCCCCTCTAAAATCATGAGTTTCTAGTTGGCGGGTTTCATCTGTTAATACTCCTAATGGGTTTACTTTAGAATTATAGCTAGTATCATAAGATCCATCTTCATTATAAATATTTAAATCTGGCCTTAAACGATAAATACTTGTAAAAGGATTATAATAAGAGGTACCAGTTTCATGATTATTAGATTTTGTCTTTCCATAACCTATAATAGTAGAAGCTTTTAGCTTTTTAGAAATTTGTGTATCATATTTTAGCTTCATTGTGAGTCGTTCAAAATTAATTTCTTTAATAGCGGACTCATTTTTTAAATACCCTAGAGATAAATAGTAATTATTATTATTACTTCCTCCAGAGGCAGACAAGTTATGCTGTGTTATTTGTCCTACTCTTGTCAACTCTTTACCCCAATTAGTATCTTGATTAGGATTGAAATCTGAGTAAGGGTTTGAATTAATTAACCAATCTAAAGCATCTGCACTCGTGTCAATACTATTCCCAGTATTATTTATTAATCCTTCGATAAACATTTCTTGCAATTGAGAGGTATTTAGACTTTTATTTAGACTTATAAATTCAGAGAAACCAACTTGAGTAGAATAGTTAACTTTACCTTTTCCAGAAATTCCAGATTTAGTTTCTACAACAATGACACCATTGGCAGCTCTTGCTCCATATATACTAGCAGCAGCAGCATCTTTAAGTACCGTGATTGATTTAATATCATTTCCATTAATACTTGATAAATCTCTACCATCAAATGTTGGTACCCCATCAACAACGTACAAAGGGCTACCTGCAGTCAAAACCGCTGGATCTCCCAATATAGTGGTGGTTCCCGAAAGACTTGTAGATCCTACACCTTCTCCGAAAGCAGAACCAACGCCTCTAATAATTACTTGTGGAACTGCTTGAGGGTGTGTGTTATTTGAAATTACTTGCAAGCCAGCAATACTCCCCTGTAAGCCTTGCTGTAAGGTTTGATTGAAAGAATTTTCATAAAATGATTTGTTAATATTTTCTGCAGCTCCCGTTAGTTTCTTTCTAGCAATCGTTTGATAACCTGTAGAGATTAATTCTATAGTTTCTAATTGAAAAGCAGATTCAGAGAGTTCTACATTAATTTCCGTTTGACCGTTTACTTCAACTTCTTGGGTAAGAAAACCTATAAAAGAAAAAACCAATACAGCATCATTTTTAACAGTAATTTCATAGTTACCATCAAAGTTTGCCGCTACACCATTATTTGTGCCTTTTTCTAAAACCGTAACACCTGGAAGAGCCTCTCCATTTGAACTCGTTATTTTTCCTCTTACTGTCTGTTGCACTTTATTTTTTATTTCCTCGTGCTCATTCTTTAATATAATAGTTCTATCATCTGAAAAAACATATTGAAAATCGCCAAAAGATAAGCTTTGTTTTAATAACTTATTTGCTTTTATAATTCCCTTTTTTAAAGGTACTTTGGGCGCGTTTTTAAATAAATCAGATTTGTAAATAAATGTATAGTCTGTTTGATCTTTAATAAGATCAAAGACTTCGTCTATAGTTAAGACTATATCAGTATCAATTTCAATCTTAGCATTTTGAGAGAATACATTTTCTGACGTGAAGCTAAAAACTGTAGTACAAAATAATAATATAAATGTTCTCATAATAAAGATTAGAAGTTCTTTTTTATGTATTAAAAGAACATTAGTTAAGTTAATTTCCATAGATTTGCATGTTTTAGTTAGTTTTTAAAATTAATTATCACAATTAGGGGAAATGAAGGTTTGCATTGTGAGAGATTTGAACCTCATTCCCTTTTCTTTTTTATTTTATATTTTTTATTTTATCATAATTTTATTGTCGTTTATTTCGTAATCAATATTATTAGTTGCTTTTATAGTTAATAGTATGTGTTCAATATTTTGTTTTTTATTTAAAACACCGTTAAATTTAATATTTTCAAGTTCTTTATTTATAAAAATGACGTCTGTATCATACCAACGAGACAATGTTTTCATAATCTCTTTTAATGATTTTTCTTTAAAACTGAAAACTCCATCTTTCCATGATGTTGCGTTATAAACATCAACAACAGCAATTGTTATCTCTTTATTTTGAATGTTTATTGCTGCTTGTTGTTTGGGTTTTAATATTTCTTTAGTAACCCCATTGTCAATGGCAACTTTTCCTTCGACCAATGTTGTATACATATGGTCTTCTCCTTTGTATGCTTTTACATTAAATTCTGTACCCAACACTTCTATTTCTTGCACTTGGCTGGCTACTTTAAATGAAGCACCTTTGTGTTTAGAACTTTCTGATACATCGAAATAAGCCTCTCCGTAAAGTAACTCAACCTCACGTGGCACACCATCTTGAAAAACAACTGGGTATTTAAGTTTTGACATAGAATTTAACCACACCTTCGTACCATCTGACAACTCAACATAAAATTGACCACCTCTTGGAGTCGTTAAATAATTATAGGCAATTTCTAGATTTGATTTGCTTTTAGTATTATAAATTAGTGTTTTTCCATTACTCTTTGCATTGGCGACATGGTAATTTTGACCTTTCTCTAACGTAATATTAGATCCATCTTCTAAAGTAAGTGTAGCCTTATCTATACCAATTTTAATAGTATTCTTTACAATTATTGGCTCGGCCGTTTTAACATTGTCTTTGTTAAAAACAAAAGGCATTGTTACTAAAAATATAACTGCAGCAGCGGCAGCATACTTCCAGTAAGCCGTCTTTTTAGGTATATAGCTTATTTTTTTAGTAAGTTCTTCCCATCCTTTTGCAACATCAATGTTTGTAATATCTTTTGAATAGTTTTCTTTTACATTATCAAAATAATTTTTGTGATTGACAGATTTGTTGTACCATTTAGAAAAAATAATTTCATCTTCTAAATTTAGAGTATTGTTAAGTTTTTTTATAATTAATTTGAATTCCATTAAATCTGATTTTGTAAGGTGTATATAACTAAGACAATAAAAAATCAAAAATGGGTGACAAGAAGAAAGAGAAATTTTTAAAAAATTTAAAAAAAAGCCTGTTTATAGTTTTAGTAAACACCTCTTTTATTGTTGCGTCTGCAATAAAATAAGTAAAGAAGTTACCATTTCTATAATTTTTACCTTTGCTCTTTTAAGTTGTGTTTTAACGGTATTAACAGAGATACCTAATTCTTCAGCAATTTCAGTATACTTGCAATTATGTAAAAACTTTAACTTTACAATTTGTTGCATTCTTTCTGGAAGCGTATCAACAATTTTTAATATTTGATGATACACTATTTTTTTATCTTCGTCTGAAGTAGAATCAAAAACATGCTCTGAAATTAGGTTGATATTAAACTCTAAAAATCCGAAAGTATCTGTAATTTTTATAGATTTTAAATAATTCAAACATCTATTTCGTACCATAGAAAAAAGATAACTCTTTAAGGATGTTTTTATTTTTAGCTTATCAGGGTGCTCCCAAATATAAATTAACACTTCTTGCACCACATCCTCGCTAGCATCTCTATCGAATAAGTAACCATTCGCATAAAGTACCAATTCTTTATAATTCTTATTAAATAAGTTTTTAAAAACCTTTCGGTTTCCTTTTCGGATTTCTTCAATAATAAAATTCATACTAACAAATTAGGATCAAAATTTTATGATAAACAAATTTAAGAAAAAGTTATTTAATCGTGTGATTATAAATTTATACAGCAAAACGCAACCTTTAAATCAATGAATTTTAAAATGAAAAATGCATAAAATTTTTACTAAAAATACGCTTATTAGGATTTAATTAATGTTTTTAGAAATGATAAATCTTATCAATTATATGCTTTTTGATTACAATTGTTAGCTTTAAAATTACAAAAAATCACAATTAAAAATATATTTAGCTACTTTTAAGCCATGGAAGAGGTCATTCAAATAGATTCAAATTTTATTGAAAATAATACACATTTTATTGAATTAATTCAAGAGTTAAAATACTATTTTTCAAAAAACAAGGTAATCGTACCAATGCGTCATCATCATGATTTTCCAAATCCTGAAGTAAATGCAGACTCGACACTTTTATTAATGCCTGCCTGGAATCCTTCAAAAAATGCCGGAGTAAAAATTGTAACTATAAGTCCTGAAAATGGTCAGTTTAATTTACCTGCTATACAAGGTGCTTATATTTATTTCGATGCCATAAAAGGAAACGTAAAAGCTATTTTAGATGCTAAAAATTTAACGGTTAAACGCACAGCTGCGGCCTCCGCTTTAGCGTCAATTTATTTATCAAGACAGGATTCAAATTCAATGTTAATGATTGGAACAGGAGCTTTGTCTGTTAACTTAATTAAAGCTCATACCAGTGTAAGACCTATTAAAAATGTATTTGTTTGGGGGCGAAATTTTGAAAAAGCCAAAGCAATTGCTGTAGCATTAAAAAATGAGAATTTCAATATTCAACCTATAAAAACAATTATTGAAAAGATATCTGATGTCCACATTATTTCTTGTGCAACACTATCAAAAATGCCACTAGTTTTCGGGAAATACTTAAGAAAAGGGCAACATATTGATTTAGTTGGCTCTTACAGAAAAGATATGCGTGAAGCGGATGATGACACTATTAAAAAGGCTTCTGTTTTCGTTGATACTTTTCAAGGAGGGTTAAAAGAAAGTGGTGATATTTTTATTCCACTTCAAAATGGAGTACTAAAAGAATCAGATATAAAAGCTGATTTATTCTTACTCTCTTCTGAAGCAAAACCAGGCAGAATAAACGCTAATGAAATAACTTTATTCAAATCAGTTGGTCATGCAATCGAAGATTTAGCAGCGGCCACTTACTATTACAACAAGTTTAAAAATGAATAGTACTTACCAGAATATACGCAGCAAAACCGATTTTGAACCGGAGAAAGGTTGGCTAAAAATTAAAACCATAGATATGCATACTGGAGGCGAACCGCTTCGTGTTATTATTGAAGGGTTTCCAGAGTTAAAAGGAAATACAGTGTTAGATTATAGAAGATATTGTAAAGAAAACTTCGATCATCTAAGAACTGCATTAATGTTTGAGCCTCGTGGTCATGCAGATATGTATGGTTGCATTTTATTACCACCAAATGATGATGACGGTGATTTTGGTATCATTTTTTTGCATAATGAAGGCTACTCAACTATGTGTGGTCATGCTATTATTGCAATTTCTACTTTAGCCGTTGAAATGAATTGGATTGACGTAAAAGAGGGTGATAATTCTATAAAAATTGATGCTCCTTGTGGTAGAATTACTTCTTTTGTGAATGTGAAACATGGAAAAGTTAAAGGTGTGCGCTTTCATTGTGTCCCAAGTTTTGTTATTGGATTAGATAGAACTGTTGAAGTTGATGGTTTAGGAAAAGTTATTTATGACCTTGCCTATGGTGGTGCTTTTTATGCGTATGTTGATATGAAGAAAAACAACTTTGCTTTTGATTTAAAGCCAGAATCATATAGGACATTAATTACAAAAGGCATGGATATTAAGAATGCAGTTATTGCTATAGATAAAGAAATTTTACATCCTTTTGAAAATGATCTAAGTTTTCTTTACGGAACAATTTTTATAGATAATAACAAGCAAGTATCTGGTGTTGATAGTCGCAATGTTTGTATTTTTGCTGAAGGTGAGGTAGATCGTTGTCCAACAGGTTCTGGTGTTTCTGGCAGAATGGCAATTCATAAAGCCAGAAAAGAAATTGATTTTGGGGAAACCATGACTATTGAAAGTATTACAAATTCAGTTTTTAAAGGTTCTATTGTTTCTGAAGAAGATTTTAGTTCTTTTAAAGCTATAATTCCTCAAGTGGAAGGGACTGCTCATATTACAGGAATACATACGTTTATAATAGACCCTAAAGACTCTATGAAAAACGGGTTTATTTTAAGGTAATTATTGTTTTGTAACTAAAACTACTTTAAAAAAAGTCTTGTAAGAAACGTAAATACAGATATAAGACTACCAATAATATACTGTTTTATAATATCCGTTTTAGTCTGTTAAAAGCGTTTCATATGTGCATTGAAGGAATAAGATATGCCTATGACTTAGATTTATAAAACTTTTGGAGTAATATTACCCAATGCAATAACGGAGTGCTGTTTTTTCAATTTAGAAACCTAAAAGTTGAACGATTAGAAAATAAGAATACTCCGAAAAAGTACTCCCCTATTAATGAGGATCTAATGAAACTTTTAAAAGAAATGGGGTATGATAAAATAAAAGGTGAAAATATCAAACTCATCGATCCTGAGAATACATATACAATTAACACCATCATGGAGAAAGTTTCTCGATCGTTCACCCATTTTAGAAAAGCTGCAGGTATTGAAACTCCATTTACTCTAAAACACCTCAGAAAAATATACCTTACTTAGGTATTTCATACCATGGGGAGTGACACCAAATTATTGTCATCTCACACTTCAATGAAGGTATTAGAAAACCACTACATCAATCCACTTCTATTAAACGTTGAAGAAGAAAAATTAATGAAAGTTAAAGTCTTTGGATAGTCGTATTTTATCTAACACAAGAGTGTAGCACGTATAACACAAAAAGGATTATATATTTGTAACTACCTGAAAATGAACCGATAAAAATATGTGAATTTAGATGGTAAGGAGTGTTATGAGCCCGACGAGCTACCTACTGCTCTATCCCTCGATTTCGAATGCAAATATGTGATAGTTTTTAACCTCTGCAAGGTTTATTTTAATATGATTTAAAAAAAGGAAGATGTTTTTTAGTTCAAACACAAAACCTGCATTTAATGTTAATTCATTGGATTTTCTAGCACAAAAATCTAATACAGACTCGATATCTATTTTTGTAAATTTAAATCAAACTAATTATGATGGACGTAGTTGCTTTACCTTTATTTTATTACTATTACTTTACACGAGAACTACAAAAAGTTTAGTACCCAAAAAAGACAGATAGATTAGAATTGATGAAAATTTAAAAAAAAAGATAATTTTTTAAAAAATTAATTTTTGTCTTTATAAAAATTAAAGCTACTATTGTATTATTAAATACCCCGTTTTTATGTTATATTTTTTGTACTTCCTAAGTGTAATTACTGCGTCAAATAATAATTTTGTAATTAAAAAAATTTATGAAGATAAAGTATTTTACAACTTTGTATCATATGAAAATGAATTATACGTAGGTTCTAATAAAGGTGTTTTTAAAATTAAATCTAATGGAGATCTAGCACTTTTTAATAAGTCAACCGTAGGTCAAATAAATTCAATTCTCGAGAAAAACAAGAATTTTAAGATAAGATTTATAAAAACTCCAGAATTGTATCCAGAGATTTATTCCAATTCGGTAACTGATTTCGCATACTTAGAAGACAATCTATTCATAATAGCTAGAGGAAAGTTACTGATTTATAATAACCTCTTATACTCATTTAATCCTATTGGAAGTGTTAGGTCAATAAGTCAAAACGCAGTTGGTACATATGGAGGTGTTTACATAAATGGAAATAAACTAAATAAAATAACCTACACCGACGGGCAAATTAAAGAATTTGATAATTTAATTTTTGTATGCTACAATGGTCTTTTGAGCTATAATAACAATCAAGAAAATTTATTGTACAATAATGATCTCTCATTAAGAACAAAAGGAGAATATGGTATTATTTCAGAAATCTATAGTATAAATAATTCTAACTATCTAGTCATTTCTGATAACGGTATCTATAGATATAATTACAAATTAAATACTTTCCAATTAATATACTCAAATCAAAATAAAATTATCCCAATTAGAAATAAGATAGAATCTAGAATTAATGATCGAGCTGAGTTTCACTTCGTTGACAATAAAAAATATATTTCATTAAATGTTAATTCCAATAATATTGAAATAATAGACAACAATATCGAATATGAAATAAATGATATTTTAGAAAGTGATATTAATGGAAATGACTTTTATGCTATTTCAAAAAACAACTTATTACATCTAAAAAGAACAACAGAAGGTTTAGTGTTAATTAATAAATTTTCTGTTAAATCCGGAGCACACACAATCTCAGATTATAATAATCTGGTATTTTTATCAGGAAATAACGGATTATCAATTTTTGATAAAACAAAGGAAAAGATAATCGAAAATTATATTGTAGATGAATTCAACGCGAATGCTGTTTATAAAAACAAGAATACTATAAGTTTTGGCAGTATTCATGGAGTTTATAAAATAGATAATATATCAGATTTAGAAAGAGAATTAATTTTTAGAGATTTTAAAATTAGTGAAACATTCCGATACTTTGAGGTCGTATTATTATTTTTTATTATTATTATTTTGATATTATTTAGAAAAAAATACAAAAAAATAAATATTACGGACGAGCAAATGATTACCAATATTAAGCGTTTTATTAATAAAAACTTAAATAATGCAACTTTGAAAATGTTAGAATCTGAATTTCAATTAGATTACAATGAAATGAATAATTTAAGTAAAGAATTTAAACCTGCTAAATTTATAAAAGAAAGAAGGATAGGGTTAACAAAAAAAATGATTCTAAATGATAATTCTATTTCAGAAATATCAAAGAAAACAGGCTATTCTGAAACATACCTCGTAAAAAATAAATATAAATTTTTAAAATAATAATTATATAAGTTATTACTGAAACTACTTTAAATAAAATATCTATATAATTTAATTGCAATAAATAATAGGTCTTTCTAGAAAGAAAAACTTCATTTGTTAGGAAATTTTTAAATATCACATATTCATCTTCAGAAAGGATATTTATTAAAAATTAAGACAATAATTTTAAAAAAATAACATTTATCAAGAGGTCAAAAAAAATGTAATATGCATAATAAACATAAAAACATTTTTTTTTGCATTTTAAAAACCATATAATTCTAGCATTTGTAATACTATCTCTAGTTAGCTGTTCTAGCAATAAGATATTGTTCAAAGACATCCCTGAGAATACTTCAATTAAAATCCCTGAAGCCGTCATAACTAATGGTGATTTGATTGATATTAATATTTCTTCTTTAAATAATCTAAGTACTTCCATTTTTTCAGCACAACAATCTATGGATAAAATTGGATCGATTAGAAATTCAGAAGCAAGAAAATTAGATGGTTATTTGGTGGATAGCTTAGGTAATGTAGATATACCGATTATTGGTATAATAAAAGCTTCTGGAATGACATGTTCTGCACTTTCCGAATCTATAAAAAATGATATAACAGAATATGTTCTTAATCCGAATGTAAGAATAAAGATTTTAAATTTTAGAGTTTCAATATTAGGAGAAGTAGCTAAGCCAGGTGCATTTGAGGTAATAAATCAAAGTATTTCTTTCATAGAATTAATAAGTAGAGCTGGAGACCTTAAAAAAAATGCAGACCCAACTAAAATAATGTTATTAAGAAACGTAAATAACAAAATTGAAATAAAATATTTAGACCTTACTTCACATGAGTTTTTAAATTCAGAAGACTACTTCTTAAAGCAAAATGATATAGTTTATGTAAGACCAGATAATGTTTCTTTAGCATTTGATTTTGGGATTTTACGAAATACTGCAGCGTATTTAGTATCACTATTAACTACTGTAATTATATTATTAACTAGATAATGAATCCTAATAATCCACAAATCCAAGAAGAAGATGCTATAGATATAATGGCATTGTTTTTTGCTGTTTTATCCCACAGATGGATAATTATTACATCTATAGCAATATTCTCGATTATTGGAATTGCATTTAACTCTTATCGACAAGACATATTTCAAACAAACGCATCGATAATAGTTAGTGAAGATCAATCTGATCCTTCATCTTTTATTAATAACAATGAATATCAATTTTTATATAATAATAATCTTGAAAGTGAAGATCATGCTAGTATTTTTAAATCAACATTGATATTAAAACAAGTAGTAGAGAAATTAGATCTTAATTATAGGTTTCAAAAAAAAAATACTTGGAAATCAAATAAATTATTAACAAAAGAATCATTACCATTTGAAATTATTTTTAAGGATGAAACCTCTCAAAAACAATGCATCATTAAATATCAAAAGGAAAATGTAATTATTGAAATAAATGACAACACATTTTCATTTTCCAAAAAAGAAAATATAATTGAGAATTCAATATTTAAATACAAGACAAAAATCTTAAACAGTATAATTCAGGGCACCTATATTATTGATCAGTTTACCATCAATCAAACGATTAATGAATTAAAAACAAAATATACTGTTAATCAACCGAAAAAATCAAATGTTTATGGAATCTCATATTCTGGTCCTAACAAAGAACTAAACTCTTCTGTGTTAAATGGAATTATTGATGAGATTAAAGATAACAATGTTAGAGAGAAAAAAAGTGTATATAAATTATCGATTAATTTTATTAATAAGAGAATATTCGATTTAAAAATAAAAATTGATTCGCTGAATTCTGCAATTTCTAAATTTAAAAACACAAATGGTATATATATGCCCGATACTCAGAACAATTCCGTGTTAAATAACATAAACGAAATTGAACAAAAAATATTTACCAATTCATTACAAAGTGAGGTATCACTTAAATTAATAAATGAGGTTGAAAACCAAAATGCTTTTGAACTATTACCAACTTATCTTGGCATTGAAAATGAGAATATAAATCAAATGGTTTCTCAGTTTAATAAAATTATTTTAGAAAAGAATAATTTACTGGTTGGGGCTACAGAAAAAAATCCACTTGTTATACAATCACAAAATCAACTGATTGTTTTAAAATCTAATATTCTTAATAGTTTAAATATTTATATTAATAAATTAAAAATGAACTTAAATAAATATGATGACTTTAAACAAAAAAATAATATAATGATTGGAGTTATGCCACTTAAAGAAGCTGAGTTAAGTAATCTAGGAAAAGATCTTTTACTTGTAAATAATTTATATGCATATTTATCCAAAAAGAAAGAAGAAGCGTTAATCAATTTATCCTCTTTAGAACCAAATATAAAATTGATTAATGAAGTTGACTATACTGTAATATCAAAAACCAGTTCGAAAAAAACTTTTTCAATGTTTTTATTTGCGGGATTTCTTCTTCCAGTTGGTTTTTCATTAAGTTTATTTTTTTTTAGAGCATTCTATGTTGATATAGAATATTTAAAACTAAAACTTCAGGGAATTGATTTTTTAGGTGTCATAAAATTAACAAGAGATAAGACATCTAATGAGGTTAAATCAATACAATATGAACTTATGAAAAGAATTTATCATAATATTAATATGATAATTCCTAAATCCAAAAATGGATTGTCAATCATGGTTACATCATGTATTAAAGATGAAGGAAAAACATATACTGCCTATAATTTTTCAAATTTCTTAGCAAAAACGGGCAATAAGGTACTTCTTATTGGAACTGATTTAGGAAATCCTGATTTATCAAAATTATTTGATAATAAAAATACCAAATTAAACGCAAAAGGGCTCACAGATATTATTTATGATGATGAAAATGATTTTAAAGAGCTTTTTGAACAATATAAAATAAAAGAAAATCAACTAGACACTCTTTTTGTTGGAACAAATAATTTAGGGCACAATGTTTTTGAGCATAATAAATTTGATGAATTAATATCTTATTTAAAGGAAAAATATGATTACGTAGTTTTTGATACTGCGCCAGTGATGATGATGGTTGATACTTTAAAATTATTAGAAAAGTCAGACTTTGTTATTCATGTCTTTAGAAAGTATTTCTCATCAAAAAAGTTAGTAAATTTTCTAATAGAATATAATGAAAAATTCAAGCCAAAAAACATAGGCTATGTTATTACTGATGACACCAAACCGGATAAATTTATTGATAAATATGGATACGGGTATGGGTACGGATACGGGTATGGATACGGATACGGAACCACATAAAACAATACAATTGAATATTTCTAACAAAAATAAATCATGAAAAAAGCACTTACTATCGTAGGATTATTTATCGGAATTAATGCGGCAGCACAAGTAGCTACCAGTGGTACAACTAATAGCGGAACCAATGCTTCTGCAATAGGTTATCAATCCTCTGCAACAAATACTGTATCTACAGCAATTGGAAGAGAAACATTAGCAAGTGGAGTAACATCCACTGCAATGGGTTATCAAACATCTGCAACAAATACCGCCTCTACTGCAATGGGAAATAGCAGTACAGCAAGTGGAGTAACATCCACTGCAATCGGAAATAACAGTACAGCAAGTGGAGAAACATCTATAGCAATGGGTTTTGAAACAGAAGCTACTGATAGCGCATCAATAGCAATGGGATATCAAACTACATCTACCGGGGGTGCCTCTACTGCAATGGGTTTTATAACAACTGCAAGTGGTTTTGGTTCTACATCCATTGGATATAAAACAACAGCAAGCGGTTATGGTTCTACATCCATTGGATATCAAACAACAGCAAGCGGAAATTCTTCTACAGCAATAGGGAAAAACACAATAGCTAGTGATTTTGGTTCTTTAGTAATTGGACAATACAATTTAATCGGCTCAACGGTTACCAATAGCGCAACGGAAGCTAACTATGCAAATACTGCCTTTGTAATTGGTAATGGCACTGCTTCTAATGCAAAATCTGATGCTTTTAAAGTAATGGTTAATGGCAATACTACTGTTGGTAATGATCTAACAGTAAGTGGCGATATTGTGGTATCATCAGATGCAAGACTCAAAGCAAATATAGTATCTCTAGGTGCTACTCTTGCAAAACTACTCTTAATTGATGGAAAGACCTACACAATGAAAAAAGACGGTAAACAAAAAATTGGCGTATTGGCTCAAGATATTCAAAAAGTATTTCCAGAACTAGTTACAGCAGATAATAAAGACATGCTGGCGGTAAACTATCAAGGGCTTGTACCAGTGCTTATTAATGCACTTAAAGAACAACAATCAGAAATAGACGAATTAAAAGAAATGTTTAAAGAATTAATTATCAAACAAGAATAATATCATAATTTACTATGAAAAAAATATTTACACTTTTAGCTTTGATTGTTGCATTTACTATTAATGCGCAGACTAATACTAATTTTGGAACAGAATCTCTTAATTCGAACACTACAGGTATTCATAATAGTGCATTTGGATATCAATCTCTAAAATCCAACACTGAAGGGTTCTCCAACAATGCATTTGGATATAAATCTCTAACATCCAACACCACAGGAAGTAACAACACCGCATATGGGCAGCAATCTTTATTTTACAACACCACAGGAGATTTCAATACAGCATCTGGGGCGTATTCTTTAGGTACCAACACCACAGGAAGTAACAACACCGCATATGGATATCAATCTTTAAAATTCAACACCACAGGAAGTGACAACACCGCATCTGGTTATGATGCTTTAGGTACCAACACTGAAGGAAGTAACAACACCGCATATGGGCAGCAATCTTTATTTTACAACACCACAGGAAGTTTCAATACCGCATCTGGGGCGTATTCTTTAGGTGCCAACACCACAGGAAGTGCCAACACCGCATATGGGATATTTTCTTTATTATCTAACACCACAGGGAGTTACAATACCGCATTTGGTTACAATGCAACGGCAAGCACCGATAATGCTATTAATCAAACAGTAATCGGTTGTGAGGCTACTGGTCAAGCAGATAATTCTGTGGTGTTAGGTAACGAACAAGTAACAGCAGTCTATATGGGAGAGGATTCTGGTGCTACTGTTTATGCAGCATCTTTTGTTGGTGATGGTTCACAGTTAACAGGAATTACTGGAAGTACCTCAAGTTTAAATGACCTTACCGATGTTTTAGTTGATAGTAATTCAATGTTTCTTGGTAATCCACCTACTAATAGTACAGGAGGTTACAATACAGCTTCAGGGCGTAATGCTTTAAATTCTAATACCACAGGAAGTAACAACACCGCATCTGGGTATGAATCTTTATTTTCCAACACCGAAGGGGAAGACAACACTGCATCTGGGGCGTATTCTTTATATCTTAATACTACAGGGGACGAAAATACCGCATCTGGGTATAAAGCTTTATATAACAACACTGAAGGAGACGAAAATACCGCGTCTGGGTATAAATCTTTACATTATAACACCACAGGAAGTAACAACACCGCATCTGGAAGAGAATCTTTATATGAGAACACCACAGGAAGTAACAACACCGCATCTGGACATAAATCTTTACATTATAACACCACAGGAAGTGACAATAGCGCATCTGGGCTTAGATCTTTATATAAGAACACCACAGGGATCAAAAATACAGCATCTGGGGTGTATTCTTTATACTATAATACCGCAGGGAATCACAATACCGCATCTGGTTATGAATCTTTAACTAATAATACTACAGGAAATTACAATACAGCATCTGGTTATTTTGCTTTACAAACTAACATCACAGGAGCTAACAATACTGCATTTGGTTATAATGCACTGGCAAGCACCGATAATGCTACTAATCAAACCATTATTGGATATGAGGCTACTGGGCAAGCAGATAACTCTGTAGTTCTTGGAAATAATGATGTAACCGCAGTTTACATGGGAGAAGATTCTGGAGCTAAAGTATACGCAGGAGAAGGTAGTTTTACTGGAAATATGACAATAGGTGGCGATGTTGTAGTATCATCTGACGCGAGGCTTAAAGCAAATATTATGTCTTTGGGCTCTACTCTTGCCAAACTACTGCTTATTGATGGGAAGCGTTACACAATGAAAAAAGACGGCAAACAAAAAATTGGTGTATTGGCTCAAGAAATACAAACGGTATTTCCAGAACTCGTTACAACCGATGATAAAGACATGTTGGCGGTAAACTATCAAGGGCTTGTACCGGTGCTTATTAATGCGATTAAAGAACAAGACGATAAGATTTCAAGATTAGAAAAATTAGTAGAAAAATTAATTTCTGACAAATAAGATATCATGAAAAAGCTTACACTATTACTATGTTTTGTCTCCTTTTTGACAAAAGCTCAAAACATCACTGTTGCCTCTGGCAAAAGTTTTACGATCGAAAAAACAGGAGCTGTGACCATGAGTGGAAATTTCTCAAACTCTGGAACCTTTACCTTAAACTCAGACTCTGATGAGTTTTCATCCATTATTATTGGCGGGTCTGTTACTGGAAATATATCCTATAATAGGTATGTTAATTCTGTAGGGACCAATGAGTGGGATTTAATAGGCGCTCCGGTAAGCGGCCAATCTATTAACTCATTTGTTACCGCAAACGCTTCAACTTTAGCCTCTAATGGTGATGCTTACGCGATAGGATACTATGATAATTATTGGAATGAGTGGGAAAACTACACTACATCTTCAAATTGGTATCCATTTGATGGAAACTTTATTCTTGGTATGGGCTTTCAAATGGCTACAATAAATGGTGGAACTTTAAAATTCACCGGAGCTCCAGCTGCTACAAATAAAACACTGCCAATTATTGATTTTAGTGTGGGAGGAGGAGAAGGAGGAGGAGAAGGAGGAACAAAATGGAATTTAGTAGCAAATCCTTTCCCTTCATACATCCACGGAAATACCAGTGCAGATAGTTCAAACAATTTTTTAACTATTAATAGCGAAAAGCTCCACGATTCTTATCAGGCCATCTATGGCTATGACGCAGATGGAATTGGCTCAGGATATACCGTTTATAATAATACGAGTACTGCGCTGCGAATTGCGCCAGGACAAGCATTTATGGTAGCATCTGATAATCCAAATGTAGAAAATCCCGATGTACTTTCTTTTACAACAGCTATGAGAACTACAACTGGCGGCGATGATTTTATTGCTGGTAGAAATTCAGAAAACTCTTTTGAGTTAATTCTTAAACTTTATGAGGGAGATTCAGAGATAGACCATACTAAATTCTATTTTAAAGAAGGACTTAATCTAAAATTAGACCCGGGTTATGACGCTGGACACTTTAACCAACAAGCAGCTTTAACATCAAGGTTAGTCGAAGAAGATGAAGGAGTCGGATTTGCTATTAATGCAATGGGGCTAGAGAGTATTAATGATGTCGTAATTCCTCTTGTAGTTAATAGAGAATCCGGAAACGGATTCAAAATAAGTATACACACCAATGATATTTATGAAGGCACAAATGTTTATTTAGAAGATAATCAACAGGGAACAATGACTCTTTTAAATGAACAAGACTTTGAGTTAACACCTCAAGATAATTTAAGTGGAGCAGGAAGATTCTTTATACACTTGACAGAAACTGTTTTATCTATAGATAATAAAATAGAAACTAATTATTTAAATGTATTTAAAGCAGATGTAAATAATTTTATTACTGTAGAAGGCACAGCCATTCAGTCGAATCAGATAAACTTAAGACTCTATAACATTCTTGGCAAAGAAGTGGTATCTAAAACTTTAGAAAATAATATTAATACACAGACAATTTCAACACAGGGGTTGGCTACGGGCATATATGTTATTAAATTAAAATCAGGAAATACCGTATTGACTAAAAAACTTATCATAAATTAATATGAATAAAGATCCTAAAAATAACAAAGAAACTGCTCCTTCCGGAATTACTAGAAAGGATGCTATAAAGAAAATGGGAAAGTATGCAGCGCTTAGCGCTATTAGTACTTTTATTATACTAGATCCAAAAAAGGCACAGGCTCAATCTGCTCCTCCTGGGGGTGGTAGCAACCCCGATAGTGGCTCGGATTTGGGGGACGATAACCCTCCAACACCTACAGGTTGGGGTGGTTAGTCTTGAGTAAAAATTTATGGTAAATATTCTTTACCGTTCAGAAAGTGAAATTCTGAATGGCATTGATATAAACACGATTAATTTTGAAAATTTAATAAAACTTGCTAGTAGCCATCTGATGTTACCTGCTCTTTATTTTAATATCAATAAAAAGAATTGTTCCTGCCTATTTCCAGATGATTTTATAGCATACATAAGAAATATCTTTGCAATAAATAAAGTTAGAAATGAGATTTTATTATCTGAGGCAAAAGAACTGTCTGAACTTCTGTTTGAAAATAATATTAAACATATATTTCTAAAGAGAACCGCGCTTTTACTTTCTAATGTTTTTGAAGATATCGGAGAGCAAATGATTGGAGATATCGACTTTATCATTCAACATAAAGAAATAGAAAAGGAAAATCAATTTTATATGACAAAAATGGAGTTAAAAAAAGAAAAATGGAAAAAAAATCAAATGCAAAATCAAATTATTTAACAATATTAAAAAAAATTAAAGCTAGCAGATCGCATAGAAATTTTACCCGAATAAATGTAGCTAAACACGTTAATATAGGTGAAAGCGGATATTTTAAAATAGAAAAAGGCAAGACCAAATTAGATGTAAAAAGATTGTTTGAAATTTTAGAACTTCTAGAAGTAAGTCCTGAAGAATTTTTTAAAGGAATAAAGTAAAATACTGATACAATAAAAACCCAAAACAAGTTAGTTTTGAGCTTTTTGATGTTTAAAATTCAAAAATATATTGAGTTATACAAATACTCGATAAAGGATTCTTCACTTCCTATCATAGCCACCGAAGTATCTATGATATTTATAAGCTAGATTGCAAAAATAGTCTAACGATGAATAACATTAAAAAAGATATATTTATCAAGCACTTTTTTTTAACTATAGGTAAATTTAAAATATTTGACTTACCTATAATTACTACCTTGTTAAGTTCTTGTTCTGGA
>Ga0129327_10000196_pt1 | contig 36646 bp, 33 predicted proteins | sample CPBDNA_6_FD_111799 | JGI IMG/M metagenome (GOLD analysis project Ga0129327, IMG submission 111799) | Freshwater to marine salinity gradient microbial communities from Chesapeake Bay, USA - CPBay_Spr_31_0.8_DNA | ecosystem: Environmental > Aquatic > Marine > Coastal | place: USA: Chesapeake Bay... | reverse complement strand
CACCTACACCTACACCCACACCCACACCCACACCCACACCCACATCCACACCTACACCTACACTCACACCCACATCCACATCCACACCTACACCTACACCCACACCCACACCCACACCCACACATACACCTACACTCACACCCACATCCACATCCACACCTACACTCACACTCACACCCACTGGTACATACAGCACTTACACATACAGCACTGGAGATTTCAGATTAAGCCTCCACGCCTTACCCCGTGACTCGGCAAACCATGGCACAAATGTTGGAATCCACATAGATGGTTCGCTCGTCTACACGTTCCAGGCAGTCGCCAATTCCCCTCACCATGTCCTCCACCTTCAAGCATTGCCGACTAGCATATCTGTGGATGTGGGCAAAGGCAACGCGCCGAACTATGATCATGTTGTGGTCGGGCGATTGGAGCTTTGGCATGTCGCCACTGGGCTGTTACTGTGGGACGGTCTCATCAGTGAGCATTCAGTTTATTCCTCATACATCGACTCTGAAGATGGCTTGGTAGTTATTGAGGGGGATGTGGGTGATTATGGGTTTTCGCATCTGGGTTCGTATTGGAATGTTCACGCTAATTCCATAGAATGTCACACCTCATTTGACAATCCGCCAGCATGGACAATTGCGGAGGGCTCGAATGACCACCGCGTTGGTGGAACATGGGTCATCACCATCTCAACTCTTCTGGATACGAGTTTGGCAATGTTGAACTATAGGGTGCCTATGCACCCCATCCAGGGCGTCGGCACTGCAAGAATCACAATGGATCTTGTTGAGTTAGGACTGGTAGATGGTGCGCAGTTTATTATTGGATACAAGGCCTTGAATGCACCAGGCGAACGCTCTTCTTACTGGGGTGCCCATGCATCACTCGTAGGCACCACAGACAGTGGGAGCTTGAGCAGCACTTCGTCAACTGGTTTCGTAAATGGGACGGACTTTTCGGCTCTCGCAGTCAATGGTGATGTAGTCTGGGTTGAGGCCCAATTCGACAGACGTGTGTATTGGAATCGCTACAAGCTCGCAGCGGATTTCTCCGACTCGAGGCAATTCAAGAGCTGGCAGTTGTGGGGTAGCATATTTGACAGCAGCCATTCGATTCGGAAGTGGCAGTTGCTCGACAACCAGCATGAAGTTTCCTGGGCCAACAGCACCATATCGGACGGCATCGGAAAGGAGTTCAGTATCACCCCATCCATGCAAGGCACGTTTGACACTGGCCAACCCGGCTACACTTACTACCGCATTACTCCCCGCTTCCCCATGCTCACACCCTCGACTGCACAATACACTGCGTTGACGTCTACACCCGGAACATCGGCCACTATTCAATACACCGGAGGTGCCATTTTTGCTATGAGCTTCTTGGTATACATCGGTGACGACTCTTCCATCAGTGACGGTGGCGCCCAAGCGCTGCTTGAATGTACGGGCAACGACCCCAGCATGATGTGGTGGAAGGACACCAGCAGCTTAGGCATCAACTTCCACAACCACCCAGTGCACTTCACAGATGTTGGGTTGAGTCGCACCCAAGGAGGTGACACATTTGATTTCGATTTGGAGTTGCCACTTTCCAAATACGAATGGCACGAGGTATTCGTACAGTACCAGGCAGGGGCAAAGTGCTTCAGTGTGCACCTCAATGGTACTGTGATGCAAGGAGGCACTGTGGAGCACGCACATGGCTCAATGGAGACGATGTATGGATCATTGAACGACACTACCATGTTGTTCGGAGATGCGTCATCCACCACAAATTGTGTCGCGCAATTCATGGATATATGCGTGTGGAACGAGTGCTTGGAAGCACAAGCCTCGTATGCGGAGAGAACAAGTGTTTCTCTCTACCCACACACCAACGGACTGCCGGTTTTTAGTTTTGTGGAATTGGGTGTGCATTTCAGCGTCGATCTGGATGGTGTCAGTCTGCACCAGTCTACTGTCGTTGACAATTCTGTTCCAAGTCAAACGGCGACAATCGACATACCTGCCAACGCTATCACATTGACATTGACATCGCACAGCGCAACCCACTACAACTTTTTCGATTATCTTGTTGTGGATTCCATAGTGTTGCGCAGGAGGCCGCCCCCACCTGCTTTCGCGTACTTTTTGCACGTGTCAGCACATAGCAATAGCGAGACCGTTACTTTTTACATGGTGGTCGACGGTGCGCTCGTGAAGACTTTCAACGGACACCCCCATGTGGAGGAGTTCATACCACTAAACTCGTACCCGTCTCGATTGCAGATAGCTGTCAGCAACAATGGCACTGAGAGCATGGATGAATTCATCGTCACCAAGCTGCAAATAGTCTACTTGCACTACATTGTATTTGATGCAATCGTGGAGGCTGAAGCAGCCAACATATTCACCGAAGACGCCGATGGCACCATCACACATGAGCCAGTGGGAGGTGACTTGTGGTTGCCGTCTTCCTCGCAAATAGTAGGAGTGGCTGGGAGCAACGACTTTATCGGTGCCATTTGGAATCTTTCGTCCGAAATAGGTGTGCCCGTGATGTCTAGCTCTTCACCATTTGGCTTGTCCAACCCCCCTCCTACCACACAAACATCGCGCCTTTCTTTAAAATACGACGTCTTGCCACTGCAGACAACATCTAGCTCGCCGCCATCGCCCTATAGTGCCAGTCACCACTTTACAGACATGTTCACAACTGCCTGGCAGCCCCAGGCGGCACCGGTGAATGGGATTTACGAGACAATTATGGAGGTGCCCAATGCGAGCATCTGTGCATCCGTCTCGCTGGTGTTCGGGCAGCCTGCCAACACCGATGTGCAACTATTCTATAGCATCTCAGCTTCGACCGATGCCGTGACTTTTGAGGATGTTTGCTTTGGTCACGTGACACGTCCGGGAGGCACTCACATTTCCCGGCACGGCATGCCTTACTCGGTGCACACACACTCCACCCGTGAGACCGCATTCACACGGCTCAAAGTCACATGCCAAACCGTAGCGCTATCAGAATCAAGCGAAGCCATTCACCCAAAGATCTGGGCCATAATAGCATCCGGGTACCAGCAAGCTACGTATGACGTTGAGTATTCCTACGAACCGTGGGTGCTTTTGGACACGCAAACGGTGACGATGCCCAGCCCCACATCCACTTCCACAGCCACTGCCACATCAACAAGCACGCCACTGGACAGCACATTCGACTATGCAGTGCAGTCACGCAATGAGTACTCCCAATACATGCTCGCTGTTCATGGCGGGTCGGGTGCCGATACTGTTCATGTCGCGGAGCTCGTTCTGGACACCACGCAGTCCGACACGATCACAGTTTCCAGTGAGCTGTATCCAGAGCTTACAGGAGTCACGACATCCATCAATGCTGTAGACACATCTAACGTGTCGTATTGGCACAGCGCATTGGCACCAGCGCACACCGTAGACATCTCATTTGTGCACCCCCGACTAGTGTCGACCTACAGTATGACATTCGAAGGACTAGATTCAAGCGGCACTCGACAAAGGCTGGATTGGGCAGCTGTGTTCAAAATGAATGGCACAGTGGTGCACACGGTGTCAGGAAGTGATTTACTACTATCCCATGCAGGTTATTTCTCTCCTATTGCCATTGATGCAGTATCCTTGTCATTTGACCATGGGGGGGCCCAAATGTATGCAAAGGTATACGATGTGTCGGCCCATGTGGGCTATGTGTCTTCATCCAACCTCACCATGCTCATGGACACTCCATGGCTGTGGCAATCTAGCTTAGAGACACCCGCGTGGGTCGGCCAAGGTTTCGAACCAGCAGCTACAGTGCAAGGGTGCACTTTCACGTTGAGCGCCACTTCATGCCCCATCAGATCTTTCGCAATCGAGAGCTCACACGATTCAATTACATGGTCTACGGTATTTGTAGGGAGCAACGCTGGCGTGGGCAGCAGCACACATGTAGATTTCCCGGCGACACAGCCACACCGCTACTACCGCTTCAAGAGCGGTGACGCCTTGCTTGCACTCACTCCACTGTCATTAGATGAGCTGGCATGGTCACATCCGACTAGCCCAGCGCCCACTCCCACTCCCACCCCAGCGCCCACTCCCACTCCCACTCCCACTCCCACTCCCACTCCCACTCCCACTCCCACTCCCACTCTGACACCAAGCCCATCGTGTCGACACCCCACACCCACACCCACACCCACACCAACACCCACGCATGCACCAACGTACTTGGCGACCGCTTTGTTCTTGATACACGCGACTGTGAGATTCATCAGCGGCAACCTCATAGGTGGGCCCATGACAATTACCGAGGTGTCTGCAAATGCGGAAAACAGACAAGCACACACCATCAAGCAACCCGGATGTGTCACCCACCACGCCACGACACAAGCTGTCTCAGACAGTTTCTTGACAGGTGTGGGTCAGTTTCGCATTGCTGCCAGCACTCACAGCGAGACATGCAGCATCAGCCTAATCAACACAGATGGACCGTTTTTATTTATGGGCAACACCATTTCTTCAGCTGCAGATGTTGCTTACTACCCTGTCTTTATTACCCCGGATGCAGCCGTTGGGTTTAGCAGTACTGGATCCAGCGTGGCTGTGCAATTTGTGGATGTGGGCATTGCACTCTACATGCCCGATGCATATAATTCGATAGGTGTCCTTCCAGAAATGCTCGCACAAGCCAATATCGCACTATCAGACGATAATAGCCACATTCCCATCATATCCTCATTCAATTTCAATGCCGTACTGCACGATCTGGTTGCTGGCGACAACGTGGTCATAGAGCAATATGGCACATTCACTGCTAATGCAGTTGTAAGTAGTTCTACGAGCAGCATCTCACTGGCCCGTGCCTTGTCCACCAACGTCATTGCAACGGATTTCGGGTTCTCTACGGCACAATTTGCGTCTGCACCGGAGGGCTACAGTGACACCTTGGATTTCAGCAATGGAGTCGCATCGCATTTGATTCCAGGTCAAAACTATTACATGCATGGAGATGCGAGTCCCACGCCATTTCATGTTCTCAGTGTGGAAGGCAACCTTGTACGATGTGATGTTTGTTTCTTGCCGAGTGCCTACAAAATAACAACTAACCGGCTATATGTCATGTCTGATGCATACCCATACCCCCCAGTGCAAGAGCCCACAGAGCCACAAGCGCTTGAACCATTTCAAAGCATTCAAAGCATATCAATGCAGTCTGGCAGCAGCTTCATGTTTCACAACATTTGCATGTACGACACTCCGCTTGCACATACCGTCATCAACCGGATGTCACAATTTCCGACAGACTACGTGTACAGCTTTGCATCTCATGAGACACAATTGTACAATTTGAGAGAACACTCCGGCACCGCCTTGCAGGTCATCCATGTCACGTTACCCGTAGCTTCCAGCAACACAAGCACACAACACCTCCCTTTCTACATGTACCAGCAGAAGGTGCAGTTCGAAATATGGACGACAACAGAGACGTATGTCGTTCTTACAGTCTTTCAAGAATTGGTATACACTGCAATTCAAGACAATTGCCCATACATAGAACGCTCCGGCCAGAAGCTATATGTCACCGATGTAGAGACTGACTACCCATCTGCGAACTTAGTCACACTGAGGGCACCCTTCGGCATTAATGCGACAGATGCTTTGATTATACCAAAGGGTTGCTTTTGCGGAACCCTGAGCACGCCGCCCATGATGAATAACGAAGAACGCTTTGACAACATAACTACAATCAATTACTTTCAATTCCAACTTGAGTCACCCACCCCCACTCCGACTGCTAGCAGCACGCAATCAATATGAATGCAGGCGCAGCACTTCACTGCCAGCAGAACACCAAGGGCACCTGGTTGACCTTATGCGCCACTTGGTCCAGCATTCTTTGCATGCAATGTGCCCACACAGCACACACACCAAGAACTCATCTATGCTCCCGTGCAGCTCATGGCAAATTGTGCAAAAGCACGCCGTGCACGCATGCTGGATAGATATGCAAGCATCCATGATGTCCTCGCAGCACCTCTGCACCTTCTCGTCTGGTGGGTTGTGGAACTTTTCATATGACTGGAAACCTCGACTCCAACAAGTCAACAGGTTCCCCATGCACGTCAAATGTGTATGTATCTGGGAGTTTTTTAAGCACTGCTTGTGCCATCGAAAGCATCGTATTCAGGGTATTCTTGCTCTGTTTGCCACATTCTCAACACGCGCCGGCATGGGGTGCATAGCCAGGTCCACATGTATCAATTGCATATATAATTAAATCAAGGCACATACACACGTGCCAAATCGGTCTCTCACAAAGGCCAGCACCTCCCATGCCTCATCATGGTCACATAGTCTACTGCCATTCTGACAGACCCCACGAGGAAGGCGGGACCGGTGCAGCGCTGTTGGTCCAGTTGGGCAACCACACCTCTTCGTCCTCTGCACTGAGCGTGGCCTGCACTATTCTCAAAAGGTCTACCATTGCCTGCACATCGAGTGTATCTGTATAGCCGAGGTTAAGCAGAGCGCATGTCACCTCTTGAAGTATCATTGTGTTGAAATTATCCTCAACGTTGGTCATTCTAGGTGGTTCAGTCATGGAATTAGGTTGCGATCGCCTAACCAATAGCCGATACAGGAAACCCTTGGCAAGCCTTATCGGGTGCATGTGGCGTAGACCTGTTGCGTCGTGCGAAGCATGCTGCATCAATGTTGTGCCGTTAATTGCTGCGTGGGCTTTCAGGTCCACTAACCTCAGGCTCAGACACTTGGTGCACCGCGTAATTTGCCCTTGTATGTCAAGTGTCTTTTCTTTTGGGCTGAATCTCTTTTCCATGTGTGCCCACAGTCCATCACCTGCGATTGCACCACACGCATCCTCTGCATGCACGGATTCTGATCTCAACATAATTGCACGCTCAACGTCACCCTCCCTTGCCAATGCAAATGGCGAAGCCAAGCGAGCGAACCATAAGCAGGTAATGAAGCCCAAGATGATTACCAGACACAGCAGCATATGTATACTTTTCCTATAGTTTTTTTACATACCATTTTTGCATTATGCATGTCCGGTTTGACTTGGTGTATGGACTCTATTAAACACAATGGGCAGTAAGGAAAAAATACACAAATGAAAACCATACATTCTGCAAACCAATGCAAACCTACCAACCACCCACGGGCAAGAAAGTGGTATTGGTGGGGAATGGTCCTGGTGTGCTGTTCTATACCATGGGCACACTCATCGATGCTGCTAACAATTATGTCGTCAGGTTCAACATGCAGCCTGTGAATGCTCATTATTCCCAATTCACTGGTACAAGGACTGATCTCCGACTCGTCAGTACAGATGTGTGGCTGCATAAAAGAGACAAATTGCTGCCCTTCAAGCACGACCGCATATGTGTTGTGGACAGCAATTTGACTTTGACTTCGGGGGGCATGATCCGCAATTCAACACAAAAGCTCCATGCATTAGGAAGTTGTGGATTTGATGACGTGTGCATGCTCCCGACGCCGGAAATGGCAATCAGAGCAACCACAGGCTTTGTGGCCATCTCCATCTTCCAACTGCACAACGACGTCCACTTGTTTGGTTTTTCCCATAACATGCACCATTTTTACGAAAGGTATGTTCCCAGCACTACCCACCACTGCTATGCAATGGAGAAACTCTTCATCGAAGACATGATCTTGGACGGGAAGTTGCACAGGATGGAAACAATGCATGCCGATGCAAAGCTTCAACCCCCACCGAAGCGGCACATAGTGAAACATGACAGGCAGACCAATGCGGGTAGCTCGCACTTGTTGCGAAAGTTGCGCCCATCTAGCAAGCGGACGCGTTGATCGTTTATTTCCCGGAGCAATTGTCATGGTACCAGCATGTACATGCCGGCCGCAAGCACAAAACGCATTGCAGCACCGAAGCCTGGAAAGGCCAAAAAGCCAACCAAAGTCAAGAAGGCACCACCACCCCTAATAGAAGGAAGTCATGCCAACTTGTACTGTGTGCAAGCAACATGCTGGTTGAAGATACCCAAGTCAGATGTTAAGGTCAAGAAGTGCAAGAACGGCAAATTCCTCGCACAAGGCGAGATCGGTGGTAAGAAAGGTTGCCGCTTTATTTGCGACGATGCGGTCACACTCCTCAAGTAAGGAAAAACACATTAAAGGCAAGGCAATATGTGTTCTTTACAATCTGCATGAAGATCGCCGTGTTGACTGTATGTGTCGGTGACTCTTACACTACATCGGTGTCTGATGGGCTGGAGTCCAAGAGAGCATATTGTACAAGGCACGGATACACATTTATACTCCACAAAAAGAACAACTTCCCCAAGAGCAATGCAGGCTTTGCGTGGAGCAAGCTACCGGCCCTCATAGAACACTTACCGAGCTATGATTGGATATTCATGTCGGATGCAGACGTGCTGATCACCAATCATGAGTTCAGCTTGGAAGCACTCATAGAGCGCCGTTTCAACAAGCCATTTGTCATCAGTTCAGAGATAGGCTCGGGTGTTGATAGCAACGGTAATGCATATGTGCAGCAGATGGACACTGTGTGCACTGGCGGATTCTTTGTCAAATGCGATGAGTGGGTCTTCGCGTTCTTGCAACAGTGGATGGGCATGGACCATGATGCATACCCTGGTTTTTGGGAGCAAGACGCATTGCTGGAGTTGATCCAAAACCCACAAGTGGATACATGCAACATACAAGTTATACCTAATCAAAGCTTGTTTAACTCCTTTCCAACATACTGCCAACGCTGTTGGAAACCAGGGGATTTTCTGTGTCACGCAGCCAAGTGGCAAGGCGAACACATGCAGTCCCTGTTTTGTTTGATGAAAAAACTACACACATTCGGAACGGTGACACCCAAGCTTAATGGCACGTACGTTTCGGACGGTCAGTTGATTGTGTTGCATGACTATGGGTTCTTCGAATGCTTCAAGCATGCTTCTATGCTGGGTTCTGGTGACTGGATGCCTATGGATCAATGCATAGTTGGATTGCTACCACAAGGTCAAACACACTGGCAATTCGTGAGGATAAAAAATGAAGGTGAGTGACAACATGCGGACGCAGTTGCTCTTGATCACATTGCTCGTAGTGGTGCTGTGCACCGGCATCATGTATCTCTCTTTCCTAGCACAAAGCGGTGCACTAAAGAATCCTCAAGCTTTTTACCTGATCATTGCGGCGTTGATTACACTCGCGTTTGCTTTCTTGTTCACCAACAAACCATTTTGGCGCTTGATCGGACTCATGCCCCCGACGCCTCAAGTACAATACAGTCTCAACAAGTAAATATAAAAGAATATTTTTCAGGCACATAATCAAGAAAATGTATGCATTTAACACGAAGAATCCCAGTTCAAGCCTGTTTCACCACGACATGCAAAGACATGCTGCCTTTTCCACACACAGAATTGTGCATGACTTAGGCACTGTGAGGTATAGCGGCGTGGCTGTAGACGATTCCAACTTCAAGGCTCGCGACTTGTTGGTGGGCTACATTTTGGAAATAGACGTCACTTCTGATTTCTCGACATATTCGTCAAACTATGTGGAGGACTTTGCTTATGCATTTCTAGATCGAGTCGAGTTGCACATCGACAACGATGTGGTGCAAACTGTGTATGGTGAGCACCTGCGCATCATGAATCGAATGTCGCCCATGCGAGACAGTTGGGCGTCCAATGCCGCAATTTATGAGCCTTCTAGTGTTACTGGCCAACGCGCTGGCAAGATCGCATACGTGCATGTACCCTTTTTTTTCACAGAAGATGGTTCTGCATTGCCCGTAGTCAAACTAAACGCCACCCCTGTCAAAATCATTGTGCACACATCGAGCCGTGCGCGCACTGTTTCGAGCACCAATGCACCAATGCCCAAGCTTCGCACCCATAAATTGATGGTAGATCTAGAGTCCGAGGAGGAGAAAGCACTATTAATGGGGAATCCCTACATGTGTGATTTCGCGAACACTGCGTTCGTCAGATTTGCCGTCAGCCCAACCTCTACCACTGGCTCAAGTGTCATCAGTAGATTGCCTTTCACTGGTGCGGTTTCTTGTTTATACATAGTGTCATCGACAAAAGATGACTCGCACACATCATTGGACTATTCGGTGTACGACAGCGACAACGATGCTCACGTCAATCCATTTGAGTCATTGTCACTACAGATCGATGGCACAGAATACTTCGCACCACAGTCAGCGCACTATTACACTTTGGCCATTCCTGCACAAGCTGGTGCTCACTGCCTCTTCAGCGACAATGTTGCGATGATGCCATTCAATTTGCAGCCCATGTCCAACCGGCAAACCGGGACGTTGTCTCTAAAGCCCATCCAGAACGCCGATCTAGTTTTCCAACTCAACGCATTCGTAACAGTTGAGAGATACGTCAAGGTGTTTGCCACCATTAGAAAGGTCATACGCATTGGAGACAACAGCCTCAAAACCATGCAATAATCCAATCCAATTGACGATGGATTTGTCTTTGCTCATTTGGGGAGTCTCCAACATAGACATGCAACTTGTGTGCTTGCTCCATGTCACTTACATATGTGCTACTTGCATAGATTCTTGTTGACGCGCTTGTATAGCTTAAAAAAACTCGCACAGTCCTTCTAAAGCATATGAATATAGTTGCCAGCAACAACAGAGGCATAAAAATAGTGGGCAGGAACCCAGCACCCAAAGCAGGCGGCGTGCAATTCAATCCTAAAGGCCTCAAAATGAACCCAGCATCTGAGAAGCGACCACCATCGCCAGCTGCATCCATTTCCACTGTTGACGACGACGATGATGTGGATCTGCAGGCAGAAATGAACATGCTGGCAAACGATAGTAAAATGAAAGACAAAGATCCAAACGATGATGGTGATGATGAATCTGCTGCAGACTTCGACAGAGAAGAAGATTTCTTTGATCACGGGAGCGATCAGCATGCAGACCACCCGGCTGCACCACCACCAGAAGCACCACGTGATTTCGATGGCTTCCCCAGGCAAAGTGCAGAGAGCATGCACAAAGAGAAGATATTGCTCCTCACAAAACTGAAAAGGTTGAAGTCACGAGGCATGCATGTCAAATCCATGCACATGTCCGATCCACTCCATTCCATACAAGCCGAAGTGTCGAAGCACACATCTGCAATGCGCACTGCGCAGTCCGTCAAGTTTGGCAGGCGGATACTCATGGCACTTGTCACTGCCATCGAATTTGTTATGAAAAAGTACGGGAGCACGGCCTTGAGCATTGATGGGTGGTCAGAGCATGTGTTCGAAAACCTAGAGGAATACGACGATGCACTTGAGGACATGTTTGACTCGTATGGCGAGACAGTGCAAATGAGTCCGGAGATGAGCATCATTATGGGATTGATTGGTTCCGCCTTCATGTTTCATTTGAGTGCCTCCCTATTCAAAACTGTTTTGCCGTCGTCTGGGAACGTGCCGGGAATGCCGGGAATGCCGGGAATGCCGGGAATGCCGGGAATGCCGGGAATGCCGGGAATGCCGGGAATGCCGGGAATGCCAGGAATGCCGGGCATGCCGGGGATGTCGGGGATGGCGGGGAATTCTGCCGGAGCACCACCTGGCATGTCATCAATCAATGCGGCCATGCAACAAGCGTTCAATGAAGCCAAGGACGGCGCGAAACCTCCCTCCACTCGTGTTGAAGAAATTCCAAGTGTGTTTGTTGATATACCTATTATGTCAACTGCAGCCGGCAGTGCGATGGTCTTGAGTGGACCAGAAAGGCGTGGCTCCAGTAGTGCCATCGACGAAGACACAATGTCACAAATTTCGGAGATATTGGAAGACAGGCGAAGCACCGGGCACCGGGAGACCGATGGGGTCATTTCAATCAACATCTAGCCTTTTGGGAATGGACACATCGATTGTCACAAGTAGGCTTAGCATGTCGTCCATAATTTTGTCGCATGCCAATGCATTTTCATGCCTAGTACCCATGTAAACCGGAAAGCAAAACATGAATTCGTCCGCAGTGACACCAATCAAAGCAAAGGAGTATTCATTCAAGTTGTCACCACACGACAACCTGCATTGTGGGCACCCCTTTCCATTTCGCAACCATGTGTGCATGCATGCGGTGTGGTATCGAAATGCACAACGGGGGCATTTCTCCAAAGCATGACCATTTTCCTCCATGCATATGCTACACATTTACAGGTGGGTGGCTGTTTTATTTTGACTACATGCACGTACAACATGAATGGGTGGCATGCTTTCGATTTTTGCGATCAATCCTGCATAAATGGCACTTAATGCATTGGCACGAGGGTGTGCTCTTATGGTCTCTTTGCGGGTCGGCCATGCGTCAGACCTACTCGGTATGTTCAATGCTGCATCAAGATTGGCAAAGCTATCAAACACAGTTTCATACTTCACACACACAATGTCATATGCCACTTCACACTGAGTGTAGTTATCAAAGAACTCCTCTAATCCATACAGATCTGATGAACTGTTGACTACGTCTTGTATCGTGATGTTGGCATTGCATTGTATGTTTTTCAGGTGCGCCGGCATGCCACATCTGCTATAAATCACTGGCACAGGGCTCCTATAAATGAACACAACCGAATGTTGGCAAGGATCCTGGATTGGATTGTTCTCATCAAACCATTCGAAGTACACTTCATTCGTATGGTGAGTTTTGGCCTTGCCTACATTGCATACTTTTTGTGGAGGGTTTCTGCTATGAACATGATGCACCTTGCCATATTTGCATAGGTACCTTGCCAGCATATAAGACCCCGATCCACCGTAGCTGCACACATAGAAGGTCCTCATTGAGAAATACTTGACATTTATGCTGTGCATTTTCGCCGAGCTAGCTCATACAAAGGCGGAACACACGCATACAAATCACACTGTCCTTCAGCAGCGACCACATGATTTTCCCTCTGAGTATCTTGAAATATTGTCTGGTCGCGTCGTAGTTGCAATCCTTGTCATCTGCCGACCAGTTCATATGCAGGCAGTCGCTCTTTGTGCTTTCATTTCCCTTGCATCCATCCAGTGTGATCCTCAAGTCGTCGAGATCGAATCCCTTCGCAGTATCCTCGCTGACGACAAACATAGTAAACACCGGACCCGCAGGCAGCACGGTCCATCCCTTCCTCATATGGCCATAGCCAAATTGCCTCTGCTCTTCTAAAGTTTTGTCCATGCCTATCACCATGTTGCGCCACTTCTTTGGAAAGGACCCTTCGCCGGCTGGCATGTCGATAAAGTTCCAGCCCATTCGAACCCCCAGCTCGTTCTTCGGAGTGACCTTGGACATATTCCCGTATGATTGCAACCGGGTAGAGGCCGGATATGTGGGAGTCGCATTTTTCTCTGGCAGTGGCCGCATGTAGTCGCACATCGCCTGCCTGGTCATGTGCACTGTGAAAATCGGTATAAGTGTTTCCATCCAGCACGTCAGCACATGGTGATAGCACTTAGTAGGCCAGGCTGGATTAGGCATCTGCCTGTACATATCCTGCATGTGTGTGCGAAGGCGCTTCCACAATCTGCATACTTCCTCGGATGGTATACAGGTTTCCATACGCTGCGCCACGTAGTACGTCACGTCATGGCAGGCCATCATCTGTGATGCAGCCTGAGGATAGCCTGATGTATCAAACGTGCTCCAGAAATCGCGAACAACCAGCACCATGGCTGCAGCGAACCTGGCTGCAAAGTCAATCACGTTCACTTTCTTGCATGCAAGCAGTACCAGGCTACATGCACCACTGCAGCTGTAGAAACACGCATCAGTTTGAGGGACAGCGACAGCTCCACGAGTGTCATTGGCACCCTCCAAAGCCCTGGCGCGATGATCAATGCCCTGGCAGCTGCCGGCTTGCATAGCAGACAGATACTTATGGACAGCCCTCCTGCCTGAACCACTCGCGACAGTACTGACCATGGGCATCTGCACCCACTTTTTGCAAAAGTCAAATAAGTGCAGTCAAGCCAATCAGGATTTAACCAGGATTTAACCAGGATTTAACCTAGATTTAACCAGGATTTAACTTTTCCCCCAAATTCGCCAATAGCTCTCAGGGATCTTTTTCATCCTTGATAATAATTAACTTCTGGACTGGGCGCGAAACCCCTGATAACATGGCGAGCACACGCCAAGCCTCATTGTCGGTGACCAAGCTGCTGACGCTCGAGAAGCAGTCAAGCACCTTCGATCTCGCTTACAGATTCATCGTAGACCAGGTGCCACTCGACTGCAGCAGCACCCATATCATGATGGAACTGGTGAGGATGGGAGACACCGTCGACAGGGCAAGACTGACTGTCGTGATGATGGCTTTTCTCACGGCTCGACCTCTGCTTCCTCAAGCTACAGTGACGCTAACAAAAACAGGCCTCGAATACTATGCATTCAAGACGCTCTTCAAGCACAGTGTGCTATCAACGATAGAGCTACGCTGCATTTATTCAGTGAATGTGGATGCTGCAGATGTGGCCTTGTGTATGCACCATCAAATGGACATGCCTCGTGCATGTAGCGAACTTCATTACAGGGTGGTCTCACTCGTCGTGTTCCAAGTGTCACTGCTTCAACATCACCTCATGAAGGCACTTCGGATCATCTGCCCTGATGTGAGGTGTTCCCGCCCATCATGCAGGGTGCTTTCTATTTGCAGAGACGTGTTGATGGCCATGCCTCCTGTTTACAGCACATCAATGATCGAAAACAAGCCCGCTTACCTATCACCACAGGGCCTACATGGTTGGTCTATTTCCGAATCTGCTAATTTGGGATACCTGTGCTTCCAAAAACAAGACAAATATTACTACACAGTGACTGCAAGCTCCATGGCACATGTACCACTGGAGGCCGGTCTGGTGGTCTTCTTACTGATCATGGAATACGATGGGGATTGGTGTGCTGAATTAGAGGACCGGACTGCCATAATCAGCACTTGCATCTCCGTCTTGGGCAAGCAGATCATTCCTGCTCTGCAGCTCCCTCATCATGTGATTGTCTTGTCGCTGGACACGTGGGTGAAGTTTGTCTCTCGGTGCTTCGCGCATTATTGCATAGCTGGACACATTGAAGCATACACCGACATTCTGACTGGTACAAAGCGTCCTTATGAAGATGCATTTCTCAAATGAATTGTTTGATAGGGAATGGAGAAACATCAGCAGCAGCCGGCGGGTCCCACCAAATCATTATGACATTACTGTGCATGTGTGCAACCATGAACCCATCATGTGATAAGCCGGACATTACATAGTTCATTGCGTATTTCAGATCTACAATGGGTGCGTCCATCTGCATCAGAGGCACGCGGTATGTGACATAGCAGTCGTGTGATTTATTTTCTGCAATGAGTTTTTGTAGCTGTCTTCTGGACTTCACATGTAATTCTCTGAGAACCTGCATTCTGGCTTCGGTGTGTTGTTTTTGCTGCTCCTTCACCATGCTTGCATAGTTTTGCATTTGCCTCTACTTGTAAATAATCAAATTTTCTTGGACGTAACAAAGGTGGGCACCCGTCATTGACTTTCCAATCACCCGAACCTTGCTGCCACGCTTGACCCACCCCGAGTTGTCGAATGCGTAGTTAAGAGAGGCCAGCGCCCTCTTTGGCACCATCGCGAAGTATGTGTAAAAGTCACTACAGTTGGCTAACTTGCAGGTGCTGCACATTGGGTACCTGTTGGCATTCAGCATGGCCTTAGTCTTTGCAAAGCAGCACCTGCAGCGAAGCCCTGCTGCCATTTTCCCCCGCACGAAGTTGAACATGGCATCTACTGCAACTTTTCGTTGCATCATGACGGATGGCATGTGATATCCACCCGCCACCAAAGCGTTCAGCCACAGCTGCTTGTCGTGTTTGAGCTTGTGGCGCAATTGCCTGTCGACTCCCATCAATCTGCCAAGAAATGCATAATCCACGAGTCCAGTTGGCATGGCGACTATGCACAACAGAATGTCATTGTCTAAATGTTCTAGCATTGTGCTTGTGTGGTGGTGCCTTGGTGTTGTGTGCCTTGGTGTGTGCCTTTAAAATGTCAAGTAAAATTTGACTTTTGGAAATTGATAGAGTTAGTAAAGCCCATGCAGAAGCTGAAAAATCTAGAGTCGCAGCTAATTCTCACCGAGAGGATTGTAAACGAAGGCGACATTGACCACCTGTTGCAGGCCTTGCAAGCCAACACAGTGGCACGCTCCCTTCAATTCGTCCCGTCCATCTTTCAAGTTGGCATACTCAATCGATCCAGCAGCAGCTTGTCCATCGTGCACCACAGCCACAACGTGTTCACCATACAAAACGAGACACCTCATGGTCAAATAACAAGTGGGTCGTTTGGGTTTTTGAATGGAGATTGGGTGGAGGTGATGGCCCATGGAAGGGATGCTGTCGAATGGTTGCGCTTGCGCACGGCAGATTGGTTGAACCCCACGCCAGGGTCGACATACACACTTGAATTAGCGCAATTCATGGCGCCTGCCGACAACACATTTGCCGCCGATCTGAAAGTTTTGTCAACATTACCAGTGATCATTGAGAGGAGTGCATTCAACGCATCCGTGACAGGCTTGTGTCAAGTTGGTGACAATGAAGACGTCGTCGCTGAACTGGCCTTCTACAAAGATCCACACATGCAACATGCCAGCTCGCTTTGCATCGACGACTTCGAATCAGTGTTTGGGTACTACAACAGCAAGCATGCGATAAATTGGATGCATGGGTTCAAAATGCAATACAATCCCATCAGCATATATTGCGACATCAGCATGACAATCGATGCTAGCATTGATGATGGTGAGCATGAACACTTCACTGTGAACAGTGCTGGCGAAGTGGTGTTGCTTCCTGGGCGATACACATTCTCTACCACGGAGCAGCTGCTAGTGATAACGAACTCCAGCGAATACCTGCCGTCCCATCCAGATTTGTTTGGCACGCCCATCGTGTGCCCTGAGTACAAGCGTCTGTACCTACATTCGCCAATCAGGAACCCCGCTGTTATATTGTTCATGGATCACCATGCTACGAGTAAAGTGTGCATCTACCCTGCATGTTTCATGTGCGACATCAAATGCACTCATGCAGCTCATAAACTTGTACCCGGCTTACCCCACAACACCATCAGACCTGCAATCACAGACGTCAATCAATTAGTCATCAATATTTGGGACTCCACACGGAATCAAGGTGGTTCCAGTGGCTACTTTCCTATGAACTCGTTGGTCATGGGATTTGTACAGACAGATGCCTTCGGAGACATCTTGAGATATTGCATCACTTCAAGCACTGGCTGCCCGCACCTACACACCACAGAAGACATCACCTTGAGCAACATGTTGATTGATTCAGAACTACATGTGTATGTTTTGTTCTCAGTAGCCATCCATGTGAATGATGGAAGCGCCGTGCTGTCAGGCCAAGTTCACCACATTGAAGGGCAGATAATCACACTGCCACCTGCCGCATACACTTTTGCGTACTCAAGCGACATTCATGGGTACACTCTAGGCACCCACATTGGAATTGATGGGACAACGTCCACATTTGTAAACGCAGGCATCACATGGACGATTCAATTTGCAGAGCAGCTACCCTTCTCAATGCATGTGGACACAACCTTGCAACCATATGTGCAGGTGGACGCGACCACGTTCTCTGACAAAGCTCAGCACTTGACCCTCACCACATCCATGGGTGGTTCTGATGTGCACAGCGTCACCGTGGAGACACCCTCTGCCCTGCGAGCACCGACCACTACTACACATGATGCTGCACTGCAAGCCCTTTCGCAGCTCTCACAATTCACACATGTGCACACCCAATATGCGTGGACGCATGACAATTACACTTTCACAATAGATGCCAACACGATCTGGTCAGGGCTGTCTTCCACACTGGTCAACACCTACCACATTGACACACCTACCACCATCACATACAGCTCGAGCGCCAACGAAGTTTATGCTGGCGATGTCGTATTCGCAGTTGACAGCCATGCACGAAGGGTATCCGCTCACCTCACCATCACGCAAGTAGACTACACATCTGTCGGCAAAAAGTTGACTGTTTCGCCAAACATTGCACACCTGACTGGCATGGATGTACAACTATGCATGGTGGTGCCACAGATGCACACCACACCCGGCCTCTCATTTGTGCAAGTGCTTGGAGACGACATACCGGCTGCACTCGCCTATTATTCGGGGGTCTCAGCAACAGCTCTCATATCTGCACAAGGCAGCACGAACAGACAGTTCGACTTGCACGACAGTGTGTCAAGTGTGTCCCTGACACCTCCTTTTACAGAAGCCACACATGTCCGAGTTTGCACATCTATCATCAGCGAACATTTACACACAGACCCACACATTGTCATCGATGGCTACCCCATCACAACCCCCACCCCGACAGCAACTCTTCTGCCCCCTAGTTTGCACAGTTTCACACCTGACATCTGGCTGAACGAAGCTGACGTCAGCGCATTGGACAACCTCAGGTGGTCATTCAGCAGCGCCTCGTCGTTGTTTGAAGCATTTGTCGAGCTCCAGTCTATGTCTACAAACGACGCACAAGTAGACGAAAATTCCATGACTCACACACCACACTACTTTGTGGTCACTGGCAATCAAATAAGCGATCCAGTGAGCACACATGCCTACAGCACCTCGCAAGGCAACCTATCTGGAGCTTGGCATGATGCACTGCCTGCTGAATATTCGGCACCCTTCACGTCCATTCAAATGCTGTCCGGTGTCAATTTGATGTCCATATACGAGCACATCAACGTGCGTGTCCCCATGGATAGAAACCTGTTTATAGTCGTTGTTGGTGATGGGATTCGCACATCAGATGTGATGGGGGCGCAGGTGACGGGTGCCAATGTGCTCGTTCTGCAACGTGTTGCATCTGTGTACAGGTTGACAAATGCAATCACACACCCACTGCCAGCATACCAATCAAACCCATCATGGCTATCACCACATGAATACAACGTAGTTATGATCATCAACCATGACAACGCAATCACCGATGTGGCACCTGCAGAGACGCCCACCCCTACACCCACGCATGCCCACACACCTGCACCTGCACCTACGCCTACACCATCCATTATCGCCCAGACTCCCATTTCTATCAGCATGCCATTCACATCTGTGTCATTTCCTACATCGTTGACAAATGCAGACTACTTGCAAGTGTCAGTAAGTGCAACATTAGATGGGGTGACAAGCCGACTAGCTAGGCTCCGTTGCTTCCCCTCTGTCGAAGTAGAAGACCTAACATTCCACGTGCTTGTCAATGAAGCTGATCTTGAGGTCACCACATACACGACCTTCTTGCCTGGTGTACAGTCCATCCAACTAATAAGGGGCTCAGCATTAAGCACGCACACATTCGCTATTGCTGCACAGACACAACGTATGCACGTTGGCAACATGCAAGATTCCACAGAACTACAAATAAACATAGCCCTGCACATCCCATAATGTTTGCCAGTAGCCCAATGGATTGATACAAAAAGGAGTGCACCACCATGCCTGCCAAGCTCTCGTAGCTCAGTTGGTTAGAGCGTCTGTCCTATGAGCAGAAGGTCGCCGTTTCGAGCACGGCCGGGAGCAGCATTGCGGATTTTCCACATTTAAGATTTCTTGGTCTAAGGCAGCTATGACTTCAATAGGCGATCTCGGAACCTTTGAATGTCGGAATCTGCGCATAGAAAACCAGATTGGTGCCGGCAGCTTTGGGGCAGATCTTTTTGACCAGAACCTGGTTTTCAGGGTTGGCGACGCAGATCACATTAACCAGCGCATCGCATTTATGGTGCACAATGGTCAAGAATTGTCACAAGAATTCTTTGTAGATAGGAGAGGTTTTGCTGTGTATCACCTGAACTTGATAGGAGAACAATCCCCCGCAATCAGGTCCTCACGAGGCTCTCTTGGTGATGCTATAAACTTGGGTTCCATAGATTTTCGTTCAGATGATGGCATAGTTGACGACTACAGCTCGCAGATCACATTTGCCGTTAACCCAGGGTCTGGCAAGCTATCATCTCACGAAGTCATGCATGTTCGACAGGACAACGTGACATCAAATGTGGACATTCTAGCAAAGCGCCGCTTGAGTGTTGGCAGTGCAAGCACATTCAGTGATCATGCTGTGTTCAACTCGATGGTGGCGATCAACTCGCAAGAAGGTGGCAGCGTAGTCTTCAAGAAAGACGAAGAGGGACTGTTGGCAATGCACGGCCTTCATCATGGTGATGTGGTGGCAGGCAGCATCAGTGCAGGTGCATTGGTATCTGAAGGCATAGGTTGCGCACGCATTCGTGCCCAGCACGTCGACTTTGACAGCTCAGGATGGACGGCACAAGGCAGCAAGTCGCAGCTCACATTCAGCAACACGAGAGGTGGCGTGTTTGATGTGGGAAACGAGCAAGGCAGCCAATTCAAGGTGGACATGTCTGCACCTGTAGGAAGCACGACCATCATCAATGGTGACCTGGACGTTGCTGCCTCTGTGCAGTGCTTCAACAAGGTGATCGTGGGAGATGGTGCAGGTGGCGACAGCAGCGTTCTTACAAAGCACCACCTATTGTCCAATCGTGTGCATTGCGACAGCTTGCGCACTGATTCCATAGAAACTACAGGAAATTTGCAAGTCAAATCACGCGACTCCAAACAATGCGGCATCACTTTATCGGACTTCATCCATGATTCACCTCATGTCAACAGGGACTGTGCAAATGGGAACATCACCGTCAAGAACGATAGCAATTCTCAGATCCTAATAGCAGATCAGTCAGTGCGCACATCTGTACGTGGACGACCTGTGCTGACTGTAGCACGCGCTGGCGTTACTGTAGAAGGAGACATCACCTCTGCTTCACTGTCAACATCTCACTTTGTGAGCACAAGCATTGAAAGCACAGATGCTAACATGACACACGTAGTGGCAACTGACGTTCACAGTGATCACATTGTTTGCGATGTGCTTTCTACGGATGTGATACGCACAAGTGTGGGGAGCATTCGTTGCACACCCGATGAGTGTGTTGACCTGTGTGGGTTCATGAAGGTGTCCATTTCAGGTGTTGAAACCAATGCCATCGATTGTATAACAGCACGTGTTGCTCACAACCTGCAGTTAGGAAAGCACGCCATAGTTAGTAATGCAGGTGGGCTTTATGTACACGGCCCTACTGCTTTGCAAGTCAAACCAGTCCTCAACTTAGGAGGCGCGAGTGGAGACGCACAGCTGAACATCAATGCAGAACACGGCCAAGCTTTAAGTATGCACATGCAGACAGGAGACTTGCACTTCTCCGAGTCCAATGGGGAGTTGCATTTAAGTACTAATTTACACAAAACCGTCATCAGTAGCGACCTTGCCGCCAATGGCATTTCTTGCATGCGACTGAACGTTTCCGGCATGGAGTTAGAACCTTCAAGCAGCGGTCTTCGAATCGGTCAGCACTTGCACATTGATGAGGGTGGGAACATGGACGTTTCTGGCATTACCTGTCATAATATCGATATTGATGGATCAAAATTGTTTCGCAGTGGGAGGGACCTGCATTTCAGCTCAGCTTTGTGTGAGTCATTTAGCTTGGAGTTGAGTGGGCACCAGTGCTTGCGCATTGACCAGGGGGGTGTGTCATGCTCAGCCATACACGGCAACATAGTATCCACAGATGTGCTGCAGTGTGGAACAATGGTGATAGACTCAATGGGTGTGTGTTCGGCAAATAACGTGGATGTAGATGCACCTAGCATGGTCGTTCATGGAAATCTAAGTTGCGGAGGCCAGTTTGTTGTGGATTCTCCAAAGTCCATTGTGTCCTCCCTGTGTGTGGACAGTGTGAACACTCGCACCATCATGCATAACGAGTCCGGCGACATCACCATAGGAAAGCACCTACCGGGTGCCACTTCGTTGCACATTCGAGAGAGCACGGGGAGCATTACTATTGGCGACTCTGATGCATGCGCTCAGCCCACCGCAGCTTTCAACATCATGACGGATGGCACACACCGGGACAACATGTTCATCCACAGTGAGCACGGGGACACGACAGTGGCGTTGCATGCATGTGGTGGTGCATCCTCTCTTATAAGGATGTCCACTGAGAATTCACTTTTTTCCATGGGTGTCTACAATGATACGTTCCGCATAGGAAAGGGTTTGGTGGAGGGGGGGACAGACGACGCCATCATAATTGACGAGAACGGCGTGACAACTCACACACGAGGTGTCATCATGCCGGAGGTTGCATTGCAGGATCTGAATGAACGTGTCAGCTACAGGTTCAATGAGATCAATGGGGATGTTCATTTTCAGCTACAAGTCGATGGTGGCACCACCATATTTAGTAGCAACATACGCAGTTCAGCATTTGGTATTGGGGTGCAAGAGCCCAGCGCCGATGTCCACTTGGGCTCGCAAAACCAAACAACACAGCTAAAATTGAGCAATGCGGCCAACAAAGACTTGGTTTTAGCTATTGACAGCACTGGTGACGCGTCATTTGCCAGCAGTAGCCAGGCATACAACTTTGATGGTACAGTGACGTGCACAGCCTCGCAAACGCACACCGGCTCACACACTGTGACCCAAAGTATTCAATCAGACAGCTTTTTACAACAAACCGGCACAGGTGAGACGCTGTGTGCCTATGATCTGAACACACACATGCTTGGCCTAGGCACACCTACACCACTTTCCGACTTGCACATAATGTCGCACGATTCCAGCGCCAGCATACGATTGCAGAATCTTTCAGACAGCAGTTTATTGGCGTTGAGTGATACTGGCGTGGTGTCTTTGAGCACATCTGGAGCTATTTTCCGCGTACACGACGACTTGCATGTGGATAGTGCCGTTCATGCAGTGGCCTATACATATGGGGGGCAAGATGTGGTGCGCACATTCATGTCCAGTGGAAACGTCATCACATTTGCAGATAATGTCGCACACACGCCCACTGCTTCGGACACAGTGCCCCACACACCAACTACCACGCCTGTTGTAGATCTTGTCCTGATGTCCATGGACTCCACCTCCGGTAATTTCGGAGTTGGTGTTGCCGACCCACAAACAACACTTGACATCAACTCCCACAACACCACCACACAATTGACGATGCGCAACTCACTAAATGGAATGGCTCAAATCACATCTACTGCAGGAGGGGACATGGCTTTCACAGCATCCTCCACCTTTTTCCCATTCACTGGCACGGTCTCAAGCAACACTTTGCAGATGTCCGACAGCACCGTGCATAGCGATTGGACGATTTCCAACGGACATGCCACGCTAATTAGCTCGAATGGCTCCCCGTTGCTTTCCTCCAATTTGACATCGAAGCAACTGGGAGTTGGGGTGGCCACGCCCGACGCAGACATCTGTGTGCACTCCAGCTCTACCAACTCCATCATAAAGACTCAAACGTCGGTAGGTGACACTAGCACCATCACCCTTGACAGTGCCGGAAACTTGAGCTTCGAGTGCACAGGGTTGTCTTACGACTTCAATGGGCAGGTAACCACAGACGTCTTGCAAATTGCAGACCCATCGAACACTTGTGACACATTTATCTCTAGTGGGCGAGTTGTCACCATGCTTGACATAAACAGCACACCCACCATTTCACTAGACACCACCTCGGGCGACGTGGGCATTGGCACACTAAACCCGGCCGCTCGGCTACACATAAATTCTGGTTCCACAAGCACATCGTTGAAGATGGCCACAAGCAATGCCGATGTGTGCACACTGACTTGCAACAGCCTTGGAGACCTAGAAATCACAACAACATCAGGAGTGGCAGACATGGATGGTGCATTTGTGGCGGAAACTTTACGGGCACGGAATGCAGATGCCACAAGCAGCATCGACACCCACATTTCCTCAGGACACGCCATCACTATTGCCAGTGGTGATACGAACCCAGCTATATCTATCAAGCTGGATTCAACGAACATTGGCGTTGGGCTTGCATCACCATCCTCCAACTTGCACGTGCACAGCAACGACATCACCGCCACCAGCACACTGCAATGCTCAACAGACACCTATCTCACAACACTAAGCGACACTTCAGTTGCCTTCACTAGCAGCACCAGTGCCTTCGATTTCGCTGGCACCGTCATGGTCGACACGGCACGATTTGTTGGCAGCACCACCGACGTCGACTCTTTCATGTCAGTCGGCAGCTTGATCACCAAGACAGCTGGCACCACATCAGTGTTGACCTGTCTAGATACGGCAACAGGAATGATGGGTGTGGGTGTCGCCTCACCTGATGATACAATGCACGTGCACTCTCTTTCTACTTCAGCATCAATGCAACTGCAAGCAAACGACGACACTGATGGAAATGCCATGTTCTTCAAGGCTACCGTGCAAGCTACTGGGGACACCGCGTTCAGCAACTCCAGCAACACGTTCACGTTCACAGAGTCCACGTTGGATTTGGCAAGAGTGCTGCTGCGGGACAGCACCGACGAGGCATTCGCATTTATTTCAGCAGGGCACCACTGCATCACCAACCAATCCGGGACACTGCTTTCGGCAATAGATCTTTCCTCTGCATCAATGGGGGTCGGCGGATTACCTGGGAGCAACCTTCACATCGTCTCGGACACTGCGAGTGCTGTCTTAGAGTTGCAAACAAATGTAGCAGAGTCGTTGACTATGGAGCTGTCCAACTCGAAAGTTTCATTTGCGACAGATTCGAATGCATTTGAGTTCACCGGTGCATCAGTGACATGTGACGAATCAATCATCAACGGAGCATCGCACGATGTGAGTGCAACTGTGCAAAGCTCTTACTTGAGATACACTAAGGTGGGTGAATCCAATGCCTTCATGGCCGTAGATACGAGCAATCGCTATCTTGGGGTCGGAACTGATTCCCCAACCGACCACTTTCATTTGGTGGGGTCCTCCGTTGCCTGCACCCAGAAGATGGTCTCAGGAAGCAATGATGCATCACTCACATTGAGCAGTGATTCGTTGGCCTTCAGCACCACGAGCCAGCAGTACAGCTTCGACGGTGACATCGCAGGCACTTCATTCACGATAGGTGACGGCATAGACCATGTCCAAAGCTTTATGAGCGTGGGAGGCTACGTCAGCAAGGCCGATGGCCTTACTCAGCCATGGTTGCACTTGGACACACGTGAAAACGATATTTGTTTGGGTGGGGGCACGAGTGCAGCGTCCTGCAATGTGGCTATAGACTCGGGTGGTGCTGAAACAAGCTTGATTGTGAAGTGTGGTGATTTGGGCCCACGATGGAAGTGTGATGTTGACAACACAGGCCCCACTTTTACCAGCAGCACTGGGGAGCATGACTTCACAGGTCGCATCAGAGTGGACAACATGAGTGTTCGTGACAGCATCACAATCGAGAACAACCTCACTGTTGTGGGATCGTTAAACGTCACTGGTGGTGTGACGACGGTGCAAACTACTGACTTGGAAGTGGAGGACTCTGTTGTTAAGCTTGCTGTGGGTACACAAGAGGCTGGTGTCGAATTTGTGACTGGTCTGTTGATGGAGGTGTACACCCCACCCGTTGCACCCACACCCACCTCCAGCTTGTCTTCTGTTCCCACTTCACAACCAACGTACTATTCTGGCTTGCTTCACGACCCTAGCGATGCAACCTTCAAATTTGCAAAAAACATTGACGATTCCAACATAAACACACCATCCTCATGGGAGCCTGCCAAAGTCCAAATAGACGAGCTGCAGTTGGGTGTTTTGCACATGCCACTGGATGGTGTTGTGTACTTGGGACCTAGAGATGCTCAAGGCTCTTGGCGCTTGCAATTGGATGCAGGGTCGCTTGCATTCCAGTACCGTGGGGCCTCTGCATGGGTCAACAAGTTCGTGCTAGAAGCTGGTGGTTGACTTCATTAGTGCCTACCTATGAATTACTGTGGCGTGGCAATGCTTTGGAAGTGGTCGGCGCAATGCGCATGCAGCTCTTCGTCTAGTGCATGTAGCAATTCTCCCTTTGCCGATGCATCAAGTCGTGGCGTGCGGCGATATTGAAGCAACTGTTCGCGGAATGCATCACCCACGTCAACCGGGACGGTTCTACACTCAATGTACTCTTCGACGAAAGACATGAATTTCAATATCCTTGCATTCCGTCCCACATACTCATCATATTCCCCAGACTTTATGAGATGTCTGCGTTGCTGCACACAATTGACAACGTGCAGTCGTATGATCTCTGACATCAACACGTTTGTATAGTCTTTACTGACACGTATTTAAGTGCAATTCAAATCGCGTCATGAGTCCATTGATTTAAATACACTGAGTGCATCGTGCTTTTGGCTTCTCCAGTGCTGGTAGCACACCCATGTCAATGCGACGCTCGCGAGCACGTACACGGCGATGCCTGCATGGTTCGATTCTGCCTCGTGGTGTGAGACCATGGCCCTTGCCACCTCCACCCATTTAATCAGTGATTTTCTATCTTGCACATCCAGCCACGTAATTGGGTGCTTTGCATTGAGCATTGTTGTGTAATTGTTTTTGCACTTGCGACAAGGCAGTAAACTTTCCATTGACTGGTAACAGTTCATGGCATTTGTCATCTCAACAACAGTGGGTTCCTCCGGGTAATTGTGCGCGATGCTGAACAGAACGTACCAGAAGGACCCGCCCCAATCTTTTGGTGCTTTGCTATATGTGTGCCTCATTATGTCAATCCCGACATTTTTTTTATTTGTGCATGATTACATAGTTCACATGCGGAAGAAATACTTTCGGAAGGCGGCCGACGACATTGCAGCTAACAAGCTCCGCCACCTCAAATTCACCGAGCAGGGCACCGAGCCATTTATTGACAATGCGCAGTTCGCCCAGTGCATAGAGGACATGGCTCCCCACGTGACCACAGAAAAAATCGGTGAACTGCACAAGGGTCTAGAAGCATACTTGGTGCAATGCATGCACGCCGCACATCAAATCGCCCACAGCAATTCAAGGAAGGTAGTCACCAGAGAGGACATCACACTGGCCACCAAGGTTGGGAAGATGTTGCATACCACACATGCCTTGCCCACGGGGCCCGGACTAGAGGTGCCGCCACTTTCCCTGGTGGCTCAAAATTCTGCATCGACTGTGAACACTTGATTTGCTTTGTCCGCCATCACTCCCGCCTTTTGGTACTCACCCACTCGCTTTTCAAAAAAGTTGGTCTTCCCTTGCAATGAGATCAGCTCCATCCAGTCGAATGGGTTGGCACTGCCGTACACCTTTTCATGTCCCAATGCCAGGAGCAACCTATCGGCCACGAAGCGCACATACTGCTGCATTTGGTCATTGTTGATACCGAGCAAGTTATGAGGCAGTGCACTTTTGACGAAGGCGCACTCGCATTCTACCGCTTCATGCACGAGATCTGTAACGTCGTCGTTGTGGCACTTTTGTTGCAGGTGAGAATAGACCAAGCAACCAAAATCAGTGTGCATGCCTTCGTCACGAGATATCAACTCATTGGAGAATGTGACACCGTGCATTAAACCCCTTTTCTTTAGCCAAAATATGGCGGCAAAGGATGAGGAGAAAAAGACTCCTTCCACCACGCAGAACGCAACTAGCCGTTGTGCAAATGGTTTATCAGGGTTCATCCATTTCAAGGCCCAGTCCGCTTTGGCCTTAATGCTGGCATCAGTCTGAACAGCAGCTAGCAAGCTCTGCTTCTCGCTTGCATCTCTAACCAAGTTTTCTATGAGCTCTGCATACATTTCCGAGTGTGTGTTTTCCATGGCAATCTGGAATCCATAGAAGCATCTGGCTTCTTGAACCTTCACCTCTTCTGCAAAGTTGGTGGACAAGTTCTCGGCCACAATGGCATCTGAAGCAGCAAAGAAAGCAAGCACCTTCTTGATGAAGGTTTGTTCGAGTTCGGTCATCGTTTGGAAGTCGACAAGGTCGTGGGACAGGTCAACCTCCTCCACTGTCCAGAACGATGCTACCGCTTTCTTATACATGTCCCACATGTCCGGGTAGTGTATTGGTTTGATGAGAAAACGGTTGCCCCATGCTTGCTCATTTAACAAAGGATCCATGGCATTCACTGTAAAGGTATGCATTTAAAATAGTTTTCGAACAATCAACTTAAAAAGAATTCAAGACACGGTGCAGCAACATGGCATTCCCATGCACAGACAAGCAAATCTTGATACTTGTCACACTAGACAATGTGCATGCCAATGGATCTGTGCAGCAGCCATACTTTTTCAAGCAAGTGTTGGACAAGCTAGGATATAATGCTGCTTATGCCGCGGGCAGCATTCCTGTTGGCACCCAATTTCTTGGCGAGGAGGTGACACCTTTGGAGTCTGTATCTTGGAAACATGTGGCCATGGTGTTGATGGTGTGCCACATAGTGGAGGACGATAGCAACACATCTACATTAAAAGCCATGAAGTCGGCCAACGTTAAATTGGTTCAAGTTTTATGTGGAAATCATTACTTTTTCAACTTGGAGGACATTGTTTTCAATAGAAACAAAGTGGTCTACCTCACCTACAACACCTTTGTTGATGAAGTTTGGCAATTTCCGATGCACTCATTTTCGAATAGCTTCATGTCTGCATTGCTTGATGCCCCTGTCCAAAACATTCCGTATGTGTGGGATCCAGACATCATAGACATGGAGTCAATGAAAAAGGGGGGGGTTCACATGCAAGCCAAAAGCAAGGACAATGAAGAAGTGTTCCTGGTTTGCATGGAGCCCAACTTGAATGTCACAAAGACATGTGTAACACCCATGCTCATGGCTGACTTGTTTTACAAGAAGTATCCCAAACGATTGGCCAAATTGCTGGTGTTTAGTGCCGATGCACTAAAGGCACGAGCACCATTTCAAGCTTTTTGCAAATACCTACAGATCTGCAAAGATGCAAAGGTGGAGTACTACCCTCGCGTTCAATTTCCGGAGGTGTTGCTGCAACTAAAGGGCAAGAACGTGGTGTTTCTCTCGCACCAGCTCTTCAACAATCAAAACTACATCAACTTGGAGATCTTGCACTATGGGTATTCATTAGTTCACAATTCGGAAACGTTATTGCCGTGTGGCTTTTACTATGCCGATGACACCATACATTTGACTGCAGATACTATTCTACAGGCCGCGACGACGTCACAAAGCATGGTCGCCGTGGAGGCATTGAAGAAAGTGGTCTCTTGTTCCAACATCAGCACATTGACAGCTTATAATCGCCACTTATGTGGTCTCTTGCAAGAAGTGCCACCTGCGAAGGAACAGGCACCCGGTGCCCAGGATGTGCAGCCCAAGAGCAACATTGCCAAGGATGTGCACCCCACGAGCGACATTGGCAAAGGTGTGCAGCCCAAGAGCAACATTGCCAAGGATGTGTTCCCACACCTCACACAACTGCTGGCAGACTGCAAGGGCAGTGGTGGTAAGGTTTTGTTCATTGGCGCCCGCCACGACGAGATACGCAGGCTCGTGTGCAGCAGCCATTGCACAGTACATGTTCTCCCAGAGGACACCTGGACAGAGGATCCACATGCATGGCCAAATGTGTTTGTGTTACCGGAAGCACCCAAACCAAAGGAGAAGGCTGATTGCACATTTGCCATCATTGACACCTATCGCGTTCTAGGCAAACTGCAGCACAGCCTTGAAGTCGCATGCCGTGCTGGTGCCACCCTCATCTTCATTCGAGCTGAGACCGATGATTTCTATAATGGAGAAGCGAACTGTGACCAACGTTTCACCGTCGCACAACATGCCTCTATGCTAGGACTAGATGTCAAGTCCACATCATTGGGCATCTGGCCAGGCATTCACCAGTTCTTGAAGAACTCATCTTGGAAACTGGAGAAAGAGTTCGCCACGGGGTCGCAACTTCTCCGCAAGACATGATTTTTTGTATGCTGCTGTGTAGGCCATTTCGAACTTATGCAAGCGTCTTAAAGACAAGTTTAAGTGATCCTTGGTAACCAACACTTGTCAACATGCAATCAGAAGCAGACTACTTATCAATCATAAACATGCCGCACTCCCATGCCATCCATGAGTCAGAAATGGCACAAGTGATGACAATCACACCCAGACTACATAGAAGCGATGTGCTGTGGGTCACCGATCATGCAGTGTATATGTTTGAAGATGCACTTTTGCGTCGTAGCTGCATCATAGTGGTGCCCAGAGCACTTGCAGCATCTAGGTTGGAGCATTGGTCGGGTGCATCCGCAGGCGAAATGAAGGATGTCATTGACGACATGGAAACCAACTTCATCCCACATTGGAACATCAAACGGTGGAACATTCGCATGGATCACAATGATCGCCGCAGTTGTGAGATGGTCCACGCCAAGCTCTGCATCAATCCTCGAGTGTTGAACGTTTTGCGCCGCACTCGGCGCCCCCTGCAAGAGCGACCAAGTCTAGACGACCCTGTATAGACTAAGACACAGCCCAGGCGAACCAGTCTTAAAAGTTAATTTCCCTTTAATACTTGAAACCACATTTGACTTTTCCATGCAGTGCAAGCACACCCACACGATTGACACCACCAGCGACATTGTTTGCGTCGACTGTGGATTGGTCTTGGGATGTCAGTTTGCCACTCAATTTAATGACACTGAACGGTGTTCGACAACCAATGAGCACGGACCATCAACTTGTTTCGACAAGTCACACGACTATTCGTATCGTGGCAGAGAGTTCTTCAAGCGGCTATCTTACATGCAAGCCCTTGCTGATCATGTGCACGTGTGCGACACCACCCAATCAGATTTGGAAAAATACATGCTGTTGTGCAGAGGCATGAGTTACAGGGGGAGGAACAAGGTGCTTCTGGACATCACTTGCTTGTGGATGGCCATATGCAGGTCGGGAGTGGGTGTATCCATTGATCAGTACTTGCGACGCGTCAGCGATTTCTCACATGAAGACCCTAAGTGGCGAAAAATAATGCAAGGAGTCAGCGGCAACGACCTCCAAAGCACCAAGAAAAAGATCACTATTCACACGATCAAGACCAAGCCCTCTGCAGTCCACTTTGTAGACTCACAAAACACTGATGCACAGTCATTAGCCGTAAACTTTTGCAACATGCTGAGGGTGCACGCAAAGATGAACCGCATTTGTAGTGACTGCCATGAAACACAGCAGCTTTTAGCCAACACAAACATTTGCAGGCCAACTGCAATCGTGGCATATGCTATCTTGAATAACACATCGGTCCCACGACCAAAGGTCCTTGCAACGTGCGATACCAAGGCAGCCGATGTTGACAAGGTGCTCTCTTTTATGAGACAGTACGACAAATCTGCGAAATAGCACCAATCGCGTTCTTGGCTGCTGCCATCTCAGCTGACTTCTTAGATTGCGCGACACCCAATCCTTGCTCCACGCCATTCACTTTTACGACTGTCGTGAAGGTTCTTTGATGTGCTGGGCCTTGCAGAGTTTGAACCTCGTACGTTGGCTTGTTCCCATACATTTGGTGCACCATTTTGTTCAACATCTCTTTGTAGTTGTCATCTTGGAACAGCTCATTGATGTCTAGCTGCTGGTTCAAGAGCTTCATAATAAAGAGTTGACACACGTGCATGCCCTTGTCCACATACAACGCACCGATTAATGCCTCAAATGTGTCTTCACACACTCTCTTAAAGGATTGCTTGTTAATTCTCTTAAGAGATTGCGCGTTGTTAGACATTATTACGTAATTGTCCAGGCTGAGAGCCTTGGCGAACGCACTCAACGTGTCGCCTTTTACTATGCGTGTTCGCATCTTCGTGAGCTCACCCTCGTTGCAGTCTGGAAACTTCTCGTATAGTAGCTCTGCTACAATCAAGTTTATGATGGAGTCACCCAAGTATTCCAACCTTTCCTGACTCATGCCTAGCGACTTTTGCATGGAGCGATGCACGAATGCCATGCAGTAGGGTCGCATGTCATTTACTTCTGTGTCAAACATTTTGCACAATACAGATCGAGTTATTTTTGATTTTTGCAACAAGCACTGCACCATTTCAACAGCCATTTCTACACAGCTCTATAAAAATACTCCTTTTAAATCCTCGACACTCAGACTCATATTTGGCTTTGATGCATGGATGCCGCCGTGTCCAGAGGCAGCTCCCCAGAGAACTTGTCAGTGTCCATGTCACGCTCGTCTGCTAGCAATGGGCACATGCATGCCATGGACAACTCACACCCCATCAGGTCATCCACCGGTGCTGTCCCACCCATCCCTTGTATCAAAATAAATGCCTCTCTACCCATCTTGACTTCACCGGAGGATGTGTCCACGATTGCAGGTAAGTGTGATATTCTTGATGCGCTCTTCTTGTCCAAGCTCGTGTAGGTGACGACACTGAACAATTCCGGCACTTCCTTTTGTTGTATGTACCGAAGCATCGAGTCACACCATGTGCATGTCCTGTCCACAACACATATGTATTCCGCTGGCATTTATCTATCCTTCACTTCCAAAAAAACATCTAGCAATAAGACGAAAAAAAAAGTCCACTTCATTAATAATGGATGCATTGGAACAGATCTATGCCCTGCAACCGTACGACTTCGATAGCAGTGACCTTGCACAGCACACACTCCCTAAAGAGGAGCTACCCGAGGTGGATCCATCCAGGAGCTTGCAGCAGGGCAACAACACTGGTGAACGCTTGGTGAAGAAACCTACTTCATGGTGGGCCGAAATGTACCCCGCATGGAGCCGGTCGGAATGGTACCATGAACTGTACAGCTCACTCACACACATGGTCGAGCATGCGGACAAGGACACCACATCACTAATCATAGTCATCCTGGTTCTTTGCTTTGCACACCTCAATCTAAAATGAAAGTCCAGCTAGGCCATAGCTGCTCGGAAACGTCTCCCGATCTAGTCGCTGTGAAAAAAGGGTCCAGCACCTTGAAGACTATGCAGTCGTCGCCACACGTTATGAACTTGCCATACAGTTGCTGCATCGTGTCTTGCAACACGTGATGGAATTGCTCATGTGTCTGGATCACAACCACACCATCGGAATGTGCTAGCATTACAGCTGCAAAGCAAAACAATCTACTAGGCACAGTACCATCATAATTCAGCATGCAGAAGCCAAACCTTTTCCAATCTTCCTTCAAAGCCAATTTAACACACCGCCACAGCGATAATCCATTGCATTGCATTTGCAAAATGGTGGTGCAGTGCATCATCAGCCTCACATGGACCACGTTGCACATGAATGTTGGTGCCGGTTCGAAATTGCATGCTTTCACCACACTTCGATCACTGGCTATGTGGCCCATGCACATTCTACATAGCATTTGGAACGTCTCGTTGTCGGATGATTGCATTACTCTATGGAAACACTTAATAGATTATGTTGTCCCGCGAAGTTGTCTTGCCCGGTAGGCTTGAAATCAAGCTCCCACACCAACGGTTTGCATGTGTATTGCGATGTTATGTGGTACACAGCCATGGCACAGCTGTCACTAACATCGTGCTTGAATTGCACCGGCCTGCCTGTTTTGTTTGACTTCATTTTGTCTGGAAAAATAGCTCCATATTTTCGCTGCAGCGCGCCTATGACCTCTGCCTTCTCTGCACGGAGCCCCTTGCTCCCCATCAAGAATCGCTTCCAATCGCCTACGTTAATGAAGTTACACTGCAGCGCATTCTCAGAACCCAACTGCATCACGACTCCTCTCAAGTACACATTTAGAAGGCATCCATTGCAACGCTTCCTTGAAAAGGTGTAGCCTTCGGTGACCAAATGCTTGATGCGGAATGACTGCATCAATTTCTTGAGTTGAGTGTACAGGTCATAGGATTTTTCTTGATCGCTGCTTCCCTCGAGGACAATGCAACCCCACTTGTGCACTGTCACAACGACTTGGGCTGTCTCGGCGCCCTTGACAGACAACAATGTCCACCCTGTGCTTATTGCTGGGTCCACTGCAAGAACAACATCTGAGCCATCTCCATCCATTTTCTTGGTGCGATGCGCATTCCACGCTGGTTTACTTTAAAGCAGTGCAACCCGTGTCACAATGAAAGAAAGCAATATGACCAACGTTTGTGCCTGCATCACATTGTCTGCGTCGTACTTACACCCCACTCGCTTGCCATAGTACAAAGTCCCACACACCACCGCACCCAACAATGCAATCTCTGAACAATTGTCTTGCACATGCGCCATGACTCTATTTGGGAAGGCATTGCCAATGGGCAGGGAGGTGGTGTGCACTTCGTTATTGGTGACCGGTGCATGGGTCGCCACCAGTTGTGTGGGTTTGTGCACATTGTGTGCTGGGGATGTCTGAGGCGCGGGTGGCGCTGCCGAAGGTGCTATGCTAGACCCCATTGTGGAATTGGTGTTTTGAGAAAGAAACGAGTCCACATCCATTTTATTCAAACTTGTGATAATTATTCTTCTTGTTTTAGCGCCACTCGATGTTGAAGTTTATGCATGATCTTGTTCAAAGTAGGTATCACGAATGCCATGATGGACATTGTGCAATGTGAAGCGCTGTCGGAGATGCCCCGCAGCATTTGGCAAGTGCCGGATCCTCGCATCACGAATGAAAAGAAGTAGCCCTGCATGGACCTGTGTGCACACACTTCTGAGTGGGCGGCTTCAGCAAGAAAGAATAATGAGTGGCACACAAATATACAGCACAGGCCTGATATGAAGCTATGCATTATGCAATGCGACGAGTTGTGTTAACTTTAGGCTTGTAACTTTCCATTCACACAACATAATATGACCAGACACACTGTTACAAACAGAAAGTAAGACAACTCATTGTTGTGACCCGTCTTGACATTTGCACACTCACATTGCATTGGATCCGGAGCTACGGTGGTTTGTGATTTGTCCATCTGCTGCGACTCCCCCTCCATCGCAAACTCTGACCATCCTTGCAGCCTGTTCCACCAAAATGCCATTTGTTTACTTACGCTTAGACTTTTTTGCTTGGAGCTTTTTTCCTTACCCATTTGCAGTTGGCAGTTCAGACTCACCTTCGTTATGCTGTTCTCATGGTGGTCATACGTGTTTACGACATGAGCTGTAATTGTACAATAAATTGTTGTATGCTTCTATGGAGTTCATACTCCCCGCTATTTGAATGATTCTACATCTCCTCTGCCTTGTGTGCAAGGAAAGCAGAATCACCTGGGTCGATGGGAGCAGACCCGTCAGGTGTGGCGACCCAGAAAAGCAATGGGGGGGCATGATGGATGCGGCGAGCTCGTGGGATGGTGACATCTACTCTGGCGATGACGAGGCGTACAAATGGGTGTACTTGTACAGGGCCGTGGGGAGCAGGGTGTCCCGTTGCGATATCGGGTGTTGTGCTTGTGCACCCGTAGGAGAGAGGGGAAGGCGCTCCTGTTGGTAGGGTGCCTCTTCCACTTCTCGAAGGCACTGTGCGCATGTGTCGTGTGTGCCCTTCTCTGTCATTTTCCCCAGCATATTACGCCGTTGGTGAACCTCCTGACTTGCATCTGGCAGTACTCTTAAGTAAAGAACGAATCGACCAGTGCACCTTCATACGCCTCAGCATCCCGCATGCACATATGCAATACTGCTATCCATGGATGTGCCTTGCTCTCGAAGAGTAACACACTGAGCACACATAGGAATTCGGCGATGTTGTTGTATCGGTATGTGCCCTGGTATGGATGAGTGATAGAAGACGCATCACCCAGGCCCCAGATGCTGCATGCATTGCATGTCAGATCAAGACACACTGGTCTGTGAAGCAGTGCCTGAAGAGTGGGCTGCGGGTCTGTGAAGTGAGATATCACCACATGGCATCCTTTGATGGCGTCGTGCATCTCATCAAATGCCTCCTCAGTTCGTGCAAGCATAAAGCGGTCGTATAAACGCCTGATGCCCATTGCAGTTATGTGCAGTTGCAGGCCGTGCATTGCCTGCGATGCGAGTTGGCAATCATACGAGGCATCTGCCTTACACAACCACCTTTGCAGCACCTCCTTGGATGCAGTTTGCATTGCAGGTTGAAGCCCCTCCTTCATATGTATCTCCCTTGATCGTATGGCCAAGTCATTCATGAGTTCCACAGGTGGTGCCACAGGAAAAGGAAGGGCTCGTGCAGTGATTGGGGGTGTCATCCATGCAGCTTGTGACATCTCCATTGGGTGGGACCAGGGGGCCGGCGATCAGCGACGAGAGGGCAGGCAGGAGCGAGATGCCAGCAGGGCCGATCGTCACGAGGGGGAGCGAGGCGAGATGCCAACAGGGGGCCGGCGATCAGCGACGAGAGGAGCAGAAGAGAAGGGCAGCCAGGAGCGAGGCGAGATGCCTTTTGACTTTTGACTTCTGGACTTGGCGCCCTCGCGCGACAGCTTTGGCGCCCTGCAATTTTGACTTCTGGGAGGAGTACAATCTTACGATTACATACAACACGTGCCAAATGTTTTTTTGGGTACACAGTATTTAATGGCCCCCCTCTTATATAGAGTAAACATGTCTCTCTGTTGATTTGCAAGGTACACTTGTACTTTATCGTATTTAACTTGTGTATGTAAATGTTCACTATAGTGTACCTCTTACTAT
>Ga0129327_10000190_pt1 | contig 37035 bp, 68 predicted proteins | sample CPBDNA_6_FD_111799 | JGI IMG/M metagenome (GOLD analysis project Ga0129327, IMG submission 111799) | Freshwater to marine salinity gradient microbial communities from Chesapeake Bay, USA - CPBay_Spr_31_0.8_DNA | ecosystem: Environmental > Aquatic > Marine > Coastal | place: USA: Chesapeake Bay... | reverse complement strand
GGTGCTAATCTAAAACCTCCAGTTACTACTAAACCCAGTAAACTGAAACCCGGCTCTAAGAAAGCAAAGCGACGTAAATCGTTTTGTGCTCGCATGGGTGGAATGAAAGGACCTACAAGTAAGAAAGGCAAACTCACACCTAAAGGGGCATCCCTTAAACGGTGGAACTGCTGATGACTCTTATCAAAAATACTACTACTGGTCGGTTTAACACCGATGTTAGTGAAGTCATGAGCCATGTACGTAAGCCCGTGTTTGTTGACAATGCTGTTCATCATGCTCGTGTAAGCGTACAAACTTCATCGAAGCCAAAGATTACTGTAGAAAAAAGCAATACCCGCACACTACAGGTTATGCCTCAATCGTCATATCAGATTGTTGAGGGTGAATCAGGAGTACAGATTACACACGCTCAAACACCCGGTCATGAATACACTGGTAAACCATATTTTAATGGTGAAAGTTTATCTTCAAGCAACGTTCCAATCCTTCTATTCAATGAACTGCGCCCTTCCGAACGTTTAGTTCTAAAATCTATAGAAGATAGTACAATAGGAGTTTTTGGGCATTTACAGAATATGAAAAGTCGTACTCTTGATGACATAGGATTTACCCATGATGCCGTGAAAATGGGACAGCCTCTCGATATTGGATTGAGAACAACAGACTTAGCCATAAAATTAGCAGAATCAGTAGATACAGGTATTACAAGTATGAATATTGGTCGCCATGAATCAGTCGTTACAAAGAAAAGAAATCACAGTACAAGATTCATTGGGCAGAATTTCAATAACACGAATTTACTTACAGCATTGCGATACATTGCAAGACACGATGGGCGAATGGTTCTATTAGATACATTTGGAAATTTACTGTATGTACCAATTTCGTTTAGTGAAAGTACAATTGATATATCAAACTCGTATAGTTCAGGACAAAGTAAAAATCCAATTGATAATTCAGCAAATAGAGTTACAGTACAGGGTATTCCTATGGCATTGAATGATTTGGTTATAGTAACTGTAGACGATGCGGAATCACAAACGGACGACGTGCGAGAAATATCATCACCATTCGTAGACCATACTGTACGAAATAAAAATAGTGCAAAGAGAGTTGCTCGAAAAATTCTACGAGGTCAGTCTTTAATGAAGGGTGCTGAAACAATTTCAAACAGTTATTCTGGTTTAGGACTAAGACCCGGTATGACGGTTATTCATGAAGGTAAGAATAAAATAATTACTGAAATTAGACATCAGCCCTTTGCTATGAAAAGCGATATATCGTTAATGAATATAGACGTTGGACTTGAAGGTATTTTGCAATCGTTGAACGAAGGATTTACTGTAGAAGCAAATAACATTAATCCTGAAAATATCTTCCAGATTACGGATGTCAATTTGGCAATGTTTGGAAAAGTAGAACTTAAAATCCATGCTGAAATATATGAAAATAAGGTTATGAGTACCGCAATTCTTATTGGTGGTACATCGAGAGGAACAGTCGGTGGAAGGGGCGAACCTATGGGTGGAAGCAAGAGTAGCAAATTCCTTGTTGGAAGGGGTGGAGTGTAATGCCAATCAGTAATCACATACGCCGCCTACTCATTGAAACCATTAGAGATAACATCAATGAAGTTGTCTTGGGATTTGATGGTACACCAGCGACCAGCGACGATGGTTCAGCGGGGCGACCTGCCATCACACTCACGCCTACGGTTACGATAGTAGATGACGGGACACTTCTAATAGAGGCGACACTTCCACACACAGAAACCTTTACTGAACCCATAAAGGAAGTATACATTCAAACAAGGGGTACAACAAGTTTTACTCCTGTAAGTAGATTCACCATTAAACCAATTACTAAAAATAATTCTAATGAAGTGAAAATTGAAATAACAATTGAGGTGGCATAATGACAGGTAATCCGTTATCAGGACATACAAAAAAGAATATGACATTAACGACTCATACGAGTCTAAGCACTCCTACAATAGAAGATGGTTTATTTGATGGGGAACCAATCATCAGTCCCAGTATAACAAATGCATACGAAGGTATACATGGAAATGGAATTATCCTTGAAGAAGATACTGCTAAGGGGGATGGAGATAGAAACAATCCAATTAACTTGGCAGGTCGAGTAAATGGTGTTGCATCAAGTTCTCATTTCAGGGTAAATGTGTTAGGTGGTTACGCTGTAATAGACGGTGTAATGTTTGCCTTCGCAGGTTCAAATACAGACATAGACCTTATTTCTACAAGCGCACATAAGGCTGGTTCTCCTTCTGCACTAACTTCGGGTCAAGAAGCATTAGTAGTAATATATGTTAATTCTGATAATGATAATAATTCGATAGGGTGGGAAATGGGTTCTCCTGTTACTGCTGGTACATCATACCCACTTGCACCATCTTCATTTCTTAATTACCCTCTATCCTCATTGAATGTAAAACAATCTATTGTACTCGCTACATTGCGTTGTGTTTACGAATCAGGTTCAGGTGATTTAAACATTAAAGTAACTGAAATAAATGATAAGAGAGTATTCATCAGACCTTCTCCTATTTATTTATCACCAGTAACATCGGGCGCAGTAGCGGCCACAGATGCTATCGAATCCCATACAGCCTTAGATAGTCTACATGGTGCTGATGAAACAGGTGCTATGTCTGCAAGTCGCTTTGGTGCTATATGGGAATCATATGGAACTGAACTATCAAGCACTACTGCGCCTGATAACGATAAGAGTGTTTTGTATTATAGTGGAACACATGCGGCTCGATTTACACGTTCAATCTTTGACCGTGTATTGACAAGCACAGCAACGAGTATAACACTCAAATCTACTGATGCTAATATTCTACTTCTAACTCCCGGTGGGAGTGCCACACTTACCACATCTGGTTCTTTCCCTGCTGGTTATATCATTGAAGTGCGAAATCTACATGCAAGTAACGCTGTAGTATTCGCTCGTGCTTCAAACTATTCTGTATCAGGAGGAACGCTTACAAGGTTCGTTTGTACTACAAGCCACGCCACTACACCCGTATTCAGCGTCTTATCAGACGACTCAATAGAAACTGTACAAATAGCAGACAATGCGGTTACAACGGCTAAGATATTAAATTCAAATGTTACCCTTGCCAAAATAGCAAACATTGCCGATGATAGAATCTTAGGAAATGTAAGCGGAGGTGCGGCGGCTCCTGCTGAATTAACCAAAGCGAATGTATTGACTTTGCTCAATGTTGAAGATGGTGCTGATGCTACAGATACAGCCAATGTAACTGCGGCGGGTGCATTGATGGACTCAGAATTAACTGACTTAGCAGGTGTAAAAGGTGTAACAATATCTACATTGCAAGTTAAACCATCGGAAGGTGCGTTTGCTAACGGAGACAAAACCAAGTTAGATGGAATCGAAGCAAGTGCTGATGTTACAGACGCAACCAATGTTAACGCCGCAGGTGCAATAATGCACAGCGATTTGGGAACCAAAGGACAGATAGTAGTAGGAGATGGTTCAGGTGATGCAACTATACTCAGCGTCGGCACTAACAACCATGTTCTAACAGCAGATAGTTCGGAAGCATCTGGTGTTAAATGGGCGGCAACAGCGGCGGCAGGTATAACAGCATTAACTGGTAATGTAACTGCAAGTGGTTCAGGTTCAGTAGCGGCTACTATTGCTGATGAAGCCGTAACATACGCTAAGATGCAACACGTTTCTGCTACAAGTAGAGTATTAGGAAGAATCACAAGTGGTGCGGGTGATGTTGAAGAACTCACAGGTGCTAACATCAGAACGATAGCCAACGTCGCTGATGGTGCAACGGAGTACACAGATGCTATGGCACAGGCCGCTAACGCCCCTGCTATTACAGGTAACACACTATTAGCAAACGGTAACGTAACGGCAATAGCGGCTATTAACACTAAAGCGAAAGTAAGGGCTACAATGAGTGGGAACCTATCATACTCATCGGGTACAGTTACTTTACCATTTGACACAGAAGTGTATGATATAGGTAATGATTTTGATACATCGGCCTCGGCCAATTGCTTTGAAGCACCGAGAGATGGTTACTATTTGTTCAATGTTAATTGTTATTTTACATCTGCACCAAGTTGGTCTTTCACTTCGCTTTACAAAGATACAGGAAGCGGGTACGCTATTATGTTGAGAGGTCCGAGTTCAAATGGATTAAAAGAATTAGTATCATCAGTATTCAAATTAGACGCAGGTGATAAAGTTCAAGCAAGAATTACAGCAGCATCAAGCGGTACAGTAGGTAATTTAGACACAATCACTTACTTTGTAGTACAGGAGATGGTATGATGAATATAACAGTACAACAATTAACAACAGCAATGCATAATGCGGGTTTCACTCAATTTGATTATCCTACACATTGCATGGTATTCACTAATGGTTCTATTGACATGAGTGAGTGGCCGAGTAGTTGGGGTACACCGCCTACACAAGCCGTCATAAACAGTTGGTAATATGACAATTTTTATCCTTTTCTTGATAGCGTTTATAGCAGGTTTTGTTGCTACATGGCTTGCTACTGTTGACTAAAGGATGAATCAATCCAAAACGCACCGCACTCTTTGCATTGAAAGAGATGAATACGCTTATTTTCACCGTCAAGGTATCTCGCTGTTAGGCGATGCGGAATATGCCAATGCGTACACTTACGACATTTGACCTTTAATCGGTCAATCAATCGTCCCATCTATTCCATGCCTCGACGTGCTATGATGTCATCAATACGTAGGATAGCATTCGTAACCTCCGCCGCACTCAATACTGCTTGTCGTACAAGTTCTACAGGCTCGATAACACCGAGCGCAAGAACGTCGCATACACCACCGTTCTCAACATCAGGACCAACAGAAGTCTTACCTTCCATCAGTTGGTGTCTCATTTCAAGAATCGTATCGAGTGGGTCTTGACCAGCATTCTCAGCGATAGTCGCAGGAATACTCTCTAAAGCATCTGCAAAGGCTTCGATAGCCATCTGCGCTCGACCACCTACTTGAGCCGCATGGTTGCGTAGATAGACAGCCATACGAGCGTATGCGTTACCTGCACCAACAACAATCCTGTCATTTGCCATGACCAATGATACAACACCAAGTGCGTCATCAAACCCACGCTCAACTTCTTCAAGTGTATGAGAGGTCGCACCACGTAGTACAAGTGTCGCCTCCTTACTTTCACCAGTATTATTAGAAACAAACAGATGCCATACATCGTTGTGCTTCTCTCTTGTAATATTTGTTGAAGTGTATGATGAGATGTCATCAACGGTTTGGAAGATAACGCTATCAGTAGCACGTTTTAGCGCACGTATAACCGATTCAGGGGTACGACGTACAGCCATGATTCCATGCTTCTTGAGGAAGGCACATACGTGGTCATTTACGCTATCACGTACAAAGACTATACCATGCTTATTATCGAATGCTTCCACGATACGCTTTGCATTTGAAATCAAATCAGCCTTACCTGCGGATTTGTATGATGAATATGATGAAGCATCAATCTGAACCTGTACATTCTCTTCATTCTTTTCAACATCGAGTCCTGTATTAATGAGCATGAAATGACGATAGGATTCCTTTTCATCCTCTACTTCAAGCACGAAGTCCTTGTTGACAATCACACCACCAAAGAGGTATGAGTCATCAAGTGAGCCACCCGGAAACGATACTACACGAACTGATTCAGCACTTCCTGCTTGTTCAACAGCAGACACACATAGTTCTGATACCTTGTCGAGAGCGTTTTCAAGAGTCTTACCAGTAATCGCAGTACGTGCAATCTTAAGGTATTCTTCTCTTCCTTCGGCTAACATAGCAACCTCATTACTTAGGTATGTAGTTGCCATGAGAGATGCCTCATGATACCCACGACAGATGACGTTGGGGTGTAGACCACGAGCGAAGAGAGATTCTGTGTTACCGAGTAACGCACCTGCTAATACGACAGTACTTGTTGTACCATCGTAGCATAGGTTCTCTTGTGTCTTTGCTACTTCTGCAATCATCTTACCACCGGGATGTGATACGTCTACTTCACGTAGAATGGTTGCGCCATCGTTTGTTACGATGACGTTTCCATGCCCGTCTACGAGCATCTTATCCATACCCATTGGTCCTAACGTGGACTTCACGGTATCGGCAATTGTACGTGCCGCACGTATGTTCATCTGTTGTGCATTTGTTCTTCCTAAGTCCTGTTCTTTACTCATGTTGTTCACCATTTTACTTCTATGTCTACTAATTCTCCCGTGTCTACTGCACGAGAACGAACGTAGCCTTCGCTCTTACCAAATTGGTATAAGTCATATGTAAGTTGAGCATCGCTTAAGCAATACTTAGCCACCTCATCATATTTCCCTTGCCTCCATGCTTTAGGCGCATCCTCGCTGTTCATAAGTTTGTTGTCGCTTAAGGTATGTTTAACCAGTTCTTTGAGGCTGGTCATGACTTTCTGTTGTGTCATAGCCGCTTTATTGACGAGGTTCTTTGTATCAATGACGCTTTCTGTTTTCAGCATATCACCTGCTGTCCAACAGTCCAATGCATCCCGTAATACAGGGAGGTCGAATGCTTTGATGTTATGACCGATAATGATACCGCCCTTCTTGACGTGTGCATCTAAGTCATCACCTAATGTACGAGGGTGTAGTGCCTTTACCGTAGCATCAACAGACAATGATTTGTTACAGTAGATGTTTCCATCCTCTCCGTTCCATGTAGCCACTACTGTAGGCTCGAAGGATGCGGTCTTATCCCATCCCCCTATTTCCCAAGAGTAGTTACCCGTTTCAATATCTAATGCCATTATGTCACTCATTCTTTTCACCTTTTCTTCTGTAGTACATTCTTCCTGAACTCTTCTTTCGATTGAATAATTTCGCCGAGTAATCCTTGAAGTGCCGTTGCGCTGTACTCTTGCTTACACCTGTGTTAGACATATACATATTCCATATACTCATCTGTAATCTCCAACCATCACCCTCATCATCAATCTCGTATGGGGCGCATGATTTGTATGCTTTGAGCATGTCATCGTGAATCTTTCCTTCCTTAGCCTTGCTTCCATTGATTTCAACAGAATCCTCAAGCCAAGCGATGAGGTTTTGGAATAGGTCAATGAGAATCTCGTGAGCCATATCTACGTGTTCAGCAGTAATCACCCACTTCTCATCAAGGATAGCCATGTGAGTAGCGAAGATACCTAAGTAGTTCTCAACAGCAGGGGTGAACGAAGCAACGATTTCAGACATGCTTGCATCCATGTTGCGTAGCAAGTCGTATATCTCATCAGACGCTTGATACAATGCTGTATCGAAGTCAGGCGCAGGGGTGAACATAGTCCACATCTTTTCCTGTACCAAATCCTCTCTTTCATCTTCGGATAGTTCATCCCATTGGGTGAATGTTATCTCACCCATATCGAGTAGACGGTCCCGCATTCTCTTCTCGCTTGTTCTGAAATAATCATACAGGTCATCCTTTGTGTAATCAATTGTTTTGGATTGTTTGAAGAACGTACCAAGCCTACGTGTACTCACTTCTTGTCTTGCATCCATGTCCCAATGCGCCCAGTAAAGCAGTACACGTTGGAAGATACCCTTTGTCAGTACGTAGTCCTTGACACCCTTCGGTGGGTACGTGGTAATCCATAGAGACACCATAGAAGGACACTCAACCTTGTTGCCCTTCATGTGCTTAACGAGAGTGTTGTTCCCGCTTCCTACAGGGTTACACGCTGTTTGAAGATACAATACAGTCTCTTGACTGTGCTTGTTTGGAGTGAGTAGAATAGAACCTTCATCGAAGTTGATACCCTTACGACCTGCGAGCAAACCCGGTACTGTCTCCACCTCATCCGTAGGCTTCCCATGCTCATCCAATATCTGCTGTGTAGAGCCTATCAGTCCTGCGTCTGTACCTGATGCAAACAACTCGATTGGAATACCAACATTTTCCATAATGTCTCCAACGAAGTTCCATGCAATGGATTTACCAGTCCTTGACGGCTGAATCCAAAAGACGTGAACACGAGGGTCGAGGTGGGTATCACCAGTCGGAATACGAACATATGGTAATGCAAGTTGTCCTTGAATGTAAAAGAATGACAGTAGACCCGGTATCTCATTCTTCATTGATGTTCTTGAGAAGTGCGTAAGATACGCATCCAAAATTGGAAACTTCTGTACTGCTCTATATTCCTTTACTGATGTCATAATTCCACAACCTTTTTCTCTTTGCCGATTTATAAGGCTATACCTTTTTTCTTCTTGCTTGGCGTACCTCTTCTTCACTTGTTAATACTTTAACGAGTAAACTACGTCGGGTGTCGCCCAACCCTTTTACCTTCTTTAGTGATTCAGGGAATACCATTTCTTCGATACTGCCGCATTGTTCTAACAAGCGTTCAGCAATCTCCCTCCCAATGGAGGGTACAGCCAACAGCATATCCAAACGGATGTCATTAGACGAGACACGGCGTAGTGCGTGTGCGCCATGCTTGCTCGCTGGCTTGTGGAGTTTGTCATGTAGTTTCACTACAAACATTGCCGCCTCACTTAGATTAGGCGTGTAGAATACTTGGCACTCAAAGTCAGACATAACTCTCGCTATCGTACCCATGAGTTCATTTTGTATTCGTGAATATGTAACCTTCTTACCATTCTTCTTTGCCATCGCAACGTACTTGTCAATGGACCCGTGAACGACTAAGAAGAATCGCTCGTAGTTGGCATCCATGTTATCGAGTTGTCGCCATAGATGACCGTTGTGTGATGATTGGAATAGGTCGCCAATACTCTTCGCTTCTACAAGCGCACCACCGAGTAAGTAGTCTCCAACAAGTAATGGCTTACGGACTATGTTCAGTCCCGCCTTCGTTGCTCGTCGCTCTATGGACTCGCATAGGCTTCCTCTCTCGTTGCTATCAATTATCAAATCAGGCTTAGGCATTACTCTTCCTCCTCTATTGGTATGTTATGTTTAATGTGATTCACACAGTAGACACTCCGTTGTGTGCGTAACTGTTTACATCTTCTCTTTCCACCACTCGTAAGTGATTTGCATTGATACTTCTTTCTCACTTCTTCTTTTTGTTTACAGACGTAGCATATACGTAGATAACCATCAAAGTATCTATCGGGCTTTACTGTCCCTCTATACTGCCCACAAACGCTACACGGTACAGATGGCATCACATTACCCCCGTTCCGTCATGATAATTACACTTTCCAACACATAGACCTTCTTGGTAAAGTGTGGTACAGGAAGCATGAGTATGCCCCGCTTTGACAATATGAGTAACTCGCATAGCGGTATAATCACGGTCAAAGTCCACCCAGTTCTGCTGAGAACATATGTCAACAATGGATGGAACATGAGTCAATCGTTCTTCTTCTGTTACCTTCCAAGCAGGGAAGAACATTCTGAATCTATCGGCAAGGAATGACACGAAGTGATACCTTGCTCTATCAGTAGGGTTACCACCATTCATCGCCGCTTGCGCTAAACATGGTAAGATATGTATGTCATCATACGACACAGTAGGTAAATCGACAGGCTTGATGTCTGTCATTGTCATCAATGGGCTTTGTATAATTTCAAAGTTAAGTCGTTCTCCACCCATACTAACGTAACCGGTATGTGGAACCATCGCCTTATCCATCAGACCATCATACGTTAGTGTAGTGAGTTCTTCACTTGTTAGTGGTATAGTCCAGCAATCTCTCTTTGCATTGAACGAGTTGGGTATACGTATCATACCACTTGTATCGAACGCTACTGTAGGGTCGTTACAGCGGAAAGGACTCAAGACCTTCTCCCACTTGTTGATGAGTACTCTCCCTGAATACTTTACTCGTGAAAGTTCAGAACCATCGGCGGGTTCAATAGTTTCTGAAAGAGGAACCCATACGTGAAATCCTCCACCAGTAAACCATACGAAGTGTTCAATGTTGTTATTGGATAGGTGTCGGTGTAGACTGATTACTTCGGAGTGTGGTATCTCAAAAGGTACATCAACACCACGATTCTTGAAATCCTTACAGTCGAAGTCCATTACAAAGTGGTGGATTCGTGGAGTGTTGTAATCAACACGATGATGCTTAGGGGCTTGTGTTTCATTGTAACCATAAGCCGTGAAGTATACGTTACCGCTTCCGTTCTTTCCACGCCAATACTGCTGTAGTTCATCGCTGTCCTTTACAATTCGTCGCCACCCACGTTCACCATTAGCAGGTAACTCCAAGACCTCTCTTGGAAAGTCAATAGGTACGAACGGCATGTAATCACCGGAATGCTCGTAGGAAGTCGTCTAAGTCTTGTTTCAATTTTTCCATTGTTTCTACAATCTCATTATCCATCAGATAACGTGCGTGTATAGTATAGAGAATATCGAGAGGACCAACCGTATCAGGGAAGTCTGTCTCTTCATCTAACCATGAATCAATCGTGGTTTGTCTGTATGATGTACGAATGAAAGGAACCCTGTTAGGTAAGTTACCATTCTCTTTGACTATGATTCTTATCGAATAGTCATTATCTAAAAATTCCTCTAAGAAACGTTGTATTGCTAATCCTTGTGCTTTCATTATATCTCCTCCTTTATGTTGTCTAAGTAGTCATCGGTGAGCGACCAAAATTCACAGTCGCTTTTGTAATCACACCAATTGCATTTTAGTGTCTGTTCCTCCATTGGAACTCCTTGTTTCAATCTTCCTAAGAACGGCTCAGGTGGAAACTCCATGTTCAGATGAGCCTTTACTAACTTGACGAGATTGTTTTCTACGCTACGCATAGCCAACTTCCCCTTCTTATCAGTAGCAGACTCATAGTGCAACTTCGCACCAGTCCCGCCTTCTATGCCCCCACCCGGAAACTCCCATCCCCAATGGGTGATAGGGAGTAGTTCATGGTGTGGACTGTTTTCCAACATCATCTTGTAGAATGCCATCTCCTTACGCATGTTTCCCGGCTTGCTACTGTTGTACTTACCAGTCTTTAATTCCATCAAGGCAAAGCCGTTCTCTTCGCTTTTGAAGAGTGTATCAATGAATCCTGATAGATGAACAGGAATAGGCTCATCATCAACGATGACATACCTATTGCCATGAATGTTTGACTCTACGCCTACAGGTCGCCAGTCCTTACCCTTAGTAGCGAGTAACCGTCTGAACTGCCAATCAAGCCATTGTTGAATCTGTTCCTCCTCACCGAACTCATACGGTTCAGGAGGGGTGGGCGCAGATGATAGGAAGAGTTCTCTCGCAGTATCTATATCATCTGTACGTAGTATCTCACTCTCCTGTTGGCTTGTGAAGTTACCCCAAAACCATTCCATGAGGTCGTGGACATTCAATCCACGAGTGTGATAATAACGGCTCTCGCTTCGTAGTCCCTTGAACTTCTCAAGATAGTATTGTTGTGGACACCAGCCGAATGTACCTATGCTGGACTTTGTAATACGGAGAATCTTGTCTTGGTCCTCCTTTGGATTCCATGCGTATGTACTACGCTTGTACCAGTCCACTTCTTCTGTGTGACCTGTCTCCTCCCCATACTCGTCTATCAATTGGCGACTATCATCACCAGTAGGATTCCATCTCAATCTTTCATCTCCATCTCGATAAGTTTCTGTAGGTATACGGCTAAGTCCATTGCTTCTTCTTGTGCGTGTATGAGCCACTTAAGACGAGATAGTTTCTCATCCTCCATACTCACCCCGTACTTTGCAAGGCCGACCTGTGCTCGTTGTTGTATCTTCTCGCATACTTCATCTTCTATTCTACTCATCTTATCACTTCCATATGTGTCTTAGTTTGTTCTTCGGGTCAAGTATCTTTATCGAATCAATTGTCTTATCCTCTAAAGTAATTATCCGTGAATTGATTGTAGCCATCCTTGAGTCAACCATTGTCTTAACATCGACTTCCAAATCACCATCTCTCCGTCGCTCGATTTCATCTATCTTTGTCGATACTTCGGCTTGTACGATAGTACCTATGTATGATATTTTACTCTCTAAAGTAGCCAAGCGGTCCTCGATTGCTTGCATACCATTCTGAATATTGGTGAACACCTTTGTCATCTGAGCAGTAAACGTCCTCTTATCTCTACAGTCAAAACACAATTTGTTTGGGTCTGTATTCGTGGAAGGAGTGAATACCCCTGAGCATACTATGCACTTCTTTTCAAGGGTCATCGTATTCACCATCCTCGATTAGTGATGCAATACTCATTGTCTCCATTGCTGTACAGATTTGTACAAGCACCTTCGTGAGAGTGAGCCTCATTTGCATTCTGCTGTTATCTTCTTTCATTGCATCTACAATACCCTTCACCGCTACATCTAATGTATCGAGTGTGTGTAAAGCGGATTCTCTTAATCGTTCTATATTGACTAATAACCTCTTCATTTCTTTCATTATATATTCCCCCTGTATTTTCTTCGCTTGTTATTGAACCCAATGCTCTCGGTAACCTCTCGGTTCTCCTTCTCGAAATCATATAATCGTTTCTGATTCGTAGGAGTCATATCGAAAAACTCATTTAGTTTCGTTTGTCGCATGACCTTTCCACCGCAGTTACAGCAATACTTTACTGATGAATTTACTGTCGGCGTTTCTTGTACCTTTTTCCAAAATTTCCATTTACTCATTTTAATCACTCATTGTTTTTTCTAAAGTCTGATTGGGCGCATATCCAAGTGAAACAATTTTCACACAGATAATGCGTTATCTCGCCAGCCTTAAGTTCAAAGAAATCATTCAAACCCTTCGTAGGGCAAAGAGAACATTGCATGGGAATATCTGTAGTCTTATGTATAAACTTTTTATTTTTCGCCGCATCTGTATGTGTCCAATCCTTTTTCATTTTCATTACCATCCATATTTTTTAGGAACTCTCATTGCTGTTACTGCATCCAAATCCCAGTTGAGGGTTTCGTATACTGATTTGATTTTTGAACGCACCCACTTCTCTACTACAGTAGACCAGTCGATGTCGTAATCCTCAAGTTGATTTACATTCTCGTATGCTATTACATTGGTGAGAGGTTGCCCTTCGGGTACACCGTTTATGAATACCCACTTGATACTGTCTCCCTTGTTGAAGTCAGTCTTGAGGTATTGGTTAGAGTATCTCGCCGCCTTAGCAGGGTTGGGTACAACCTTGTCGTACTCATGTAGTTTCTTATTTATGCGACCACTTGAAGCAATCTCATCAACAGACTTACCACCTTTGTACAGATTCGTAACAGCGGGTCTAACATTGTTGTATACCTCATTCTCATCAGCACCAGTAGCAATCAACTCGAATGCTGATGAAAGAATCTCCTTCGTTACCGCAGGGGCATTGGATGCCTTAAGTGAGTAACCAGTTACTTTCATCTTACCTTTATCTTCCAAAGGCCATGATATGAGTCCGAAGTTTCTGTTCTTCGTATTGGCAGTAAACCAGTATGGGAAGAACGCTTCAAACTCGACATCGAGATACGCCAAGTTCAATTCATTCTGTGAGATACCTGTAAGCGTTTCACATAGAGGGTGTGCATCATCAAAGGGTACTTGCACATACACGGAGTCTGTGTGTCCTGCAAGAGCCTTGTAGCCACGCTTCTCACACTCATCTACGAGCATGGTGATAGACTTACGACCAAGATATGTAATGGATGATGCAATGGCATAACTACTCCATTGACCGCCAACCTTACGGCTTCCTGTCATTCCATAGAGAGCGTTTACTGCAACCTTTACAGCCATCTGTAACATGTTATAACCGAGTTTCTCATCAGCATCAGTTGCTTCTTTCATCAATGTCTTGTATTGCTTTCTCAAAGCAAGCAGTTCCTTGACAACCTTCGGGAACAGTCCCTCCCTTGATTGGTCCCAATGGAATGTACCACCAGTACCATGAATGTATGTACCATCCTTCTCTCGCTTAGGAGGTATGTTGAGTGTAAGTATTCCTTCCCCACCCTCATCAACGAGGGTCGTCCAACACAGGTTAGCGGAGAGAATAATGTTAGGATATAGAGAAGCGAAATCCATGAGAGCAACGTTCTCATGACGACCCGGTACAGGTTGCATAACCCATGCCGCTTCTAATTCAGGTCGTTCTTGTATGTATGATGAGGGGGCTTTGAGTTCGGTACGTCGTCCTATCAATCCTCTAAAGTATCGGGTAACCTTGTGTGTGCTTCCAAACTGCACACCACAGACTTTCTGCAATGCTAAGTGGAAATTAGTACAGTTAAGTTTGTCATCACAATCACGCAAGAGTGTTGTATCAAGGAGACAGTAATCTACGAAATCTTCCCAATGTTCAGTCCAACCATTGAACACAGTCATACCTTCAATGTCGTTTGTTAGTTTACCTTCAAATCCAAGTTCCTTAGCGAACCAATCGAGTTTACGAGATTGTGCTTGCCCTTTACCAGACTTCTGCCATATGCCCTCAAAGCCACTCCCATCAGTCCATTGAGCCGCAGTATCAAACACCAGTCGCCCCTTGATAGGTTGACGTGTACTCTTGTACCCACTCCCATCTTTAGGAGGTGCAACGAATATGTTGAGTGGTGACATGCGCCCACGTTCAGTACCGAGCCTTCGATGTAGATGTGGTAAGTCAGCCCAATGACCTGCGTGTGCAATGAGAATATCAGGGTCACGTTTCTCAAGGAATTTCAAGAAAGCATCGTGCATCTCCACTTCGGAAGGATAGATATAGAGTGTGTATTCTTCATCTCGCACAGTTCTGTATCTTGCACTTACGATGTGTGTCGGATGAGGACAATTGGTTTTCTCTTCATCAGCCCACGCAAAGACAACAGGAGTACGAAGGTCGCTATCCACTACAGCCATGACTGTTGTAAAGTCGTCATCATCGTTTGGGTTCCATTCAAGGTCGAAGTACCACTTACGAGGATGGAAGTCAGGTATCTCATCAGGATAGTTTGTTAGAAGAATCTGGTCAAGATAATTGACATCAGCCTCGTATGTCCAACGTGGACACTTATCCTTTAACTCCCAAAGTAAGTTGGGATGTGATACTGTAACCTTCCATAGATTCTGATTGTGTAATCCCTTTGCTGAAATGTCATAATGTATTTCAGCACCGAGTCTTTGAATGCGACGTAGTACATGAGTAGGGGATGCTTGGTCAACCCAACAGAAGGGTTGTACATAGTCATCATCCTCACTCATGATGTATCGCTCATGCAATACACCATCAGCACCCCTGCGCCTCTCGTAGAGGATAGGAGGGTCCGATGGGGATTCGGAGAACCAATCAATTATCATTCATCTCCCTCATCTATAATCACAAGTAAAGTATTGTCTTGGTCGAAGATAATCGGTGTACCATCACCCATGTGGAATCGTGCTTGCTCGTCATCCAAGAACTGTAGGCAAGCAGGTAACCAATCACCAAAGTATGATTGTACTGTAGCCGAGGGACCATCGGTATCGCTGATAGATAATGTAGTGAACAGGCGACCACTCGCCGCTTTACCTGCTACAATACCAAACTCTTCCTCACCACAATGAACACGCAGTTTGAACTGTGAGTCATCAGATACGAGTGTACGCATACCCGCCAATGAAATCAAATCCTTAGTCTCAAATAGTGTTCCATGAGCCGTTAATGGACTCTTGTAAAACGTAGTGAAGTTATCACCAATGCATGAATTAATTACTTTACTCATTGCATTAACTTTAGCATGGGACTCAATCTCATCAGTACTCGGTATCTGCAATCGGTTACCACCTGCATCAATGTGTAGTGGCTTGACAGGAGATACTTGTCGAAGTGTTATATCATCCTGCTTACTTGCTTTCAAGAACTTAAGGAACTTCTCAAGCATTGCAATGTGAATGATGCCCTCTTCTTCTATGTCTGATACGACAAGACGCTTGCGTAGATAGTAATTAGCATACGCTACTTGTACAGTCATGTGTATACCTGAACAGTTGATACGAAGGTCCTCAATACCTTTGGTGAAACCACTAAGGAACTTCATCAAATCGCTTCGGTCTACTGTTATCTTAGTCATACTATCAACTCTTTTCTCTTTGCCGATTTATAAAGGTGGAAAGGAAGAGGGAGGATAAAGTGATAGAAAACCCCTGTCATGGCTGGAACACCACAAGTCGGAATGAATTTCCCCCTTATTACTTGACAAACTTTCCCCAATACCTAACATGCAAAAGGTATTGAATCACAAACTCCCATCGTATAATTCAGGGAGGCCGAACCATTCAGGCTCGCCATCAGGACGTGTAGTGAATACCTTTCTTCGCTTGTCTTGAAGTTCAGGATTCATCTTCGCCTTAGAGAATTTGACATAGTAGTGCATCGCTAACAACTCACCATCTTCATCGAGTTCTTCTTCCTTCTCGGTAAGTAGGATGGTCGGTAAGTAGTTGTTCGTTCGCTTCTCCCAATCGGGTACAAAACGCTTGTTGGGTCCATAGAAGTCCTTAGTTGCCATGTGGGTTTCCCATATGACCTTAACACCAAGTCGAACTAAATCACGAGACAATGCTGTGAGTTGGTGGAACCGTGTGTTACGGATAGCCCATGTCGCTTGCTTCTCAACCTTTGCTGAACCGCTTCCGTCTGCCGCATCAATGGCATCGTTAGACAAACCTAAGTCCACGATACGCATGTTGTTGGCACATATCTCCAACCATGAATCAACACCGCTAATGATGACACCCCATACAGGGTTGCCCTTTGTTGCTTGGTCATGTACATACTTCATGATGTCCATGACACGCTGGTGAGTAGCGGGATAGTTGTAAGCAGTACGGTCATTGACCGCCATTGCCCACGGGTTCCATGATACGATGTTGTCCTCTTCTGTGTGTAATGCGGAAGCAAGCATTGCTACTCCCATATCAAAGTCGAGTACGTGTAGTTTAGCGTTGGGGTCTTTGGTTGTATCTTTGGCAAACCAATCGAGCATGATACCCGACTTACATGTGCCATCAAATCCAGCCACTCCGATGAAGTCGTAGCGTTGCGCCTTAGCCTTCTCCATCATTGTTTGCTCGGCTCGTAGGTGAGCGAACGGGTCATCATTACTGACAGCCGCCGTTGCTTTCGCTTGTACCTTCGCCTTCGCCTTCGCTTCTTTTTCTTCGTTCTTAATTTCTGTTACTGTTGTTCCAAATCCTGACATATTTATTCCTCCTTTTTTGTCCTCTTCTCTTGGCAAGTGTCACAAAGTATTTTGTAAATGTCATCAATTACAGACTTACAGTTAGGACATACACCTTTTGCTTCAAAGAAACCGAAATCAGTCAAATTGACCAACTCCTGTATCGCCACCAGTTGCTCGTTGTCGGCTACGTCGTGGGTCTGCAAAGACCCCCATGACGCTTATCTTAGGAGACACAATACCATTGTATTCCTTCATACCTAAACGACCAAAGACAAGTACTGTAGAGCGTTCAGCGTATTCAAACGCCTCCTCACCCCATCCTGCTACGAACGGTTGAGTAAGGTTACCCACCGCACCTGCAATCCAGCATTGTACATCACCAGTAATACTACTTGATAGTGTCATAGAATAGTTGTAACCTTCGGGGTCAAAGTCGCTTTCACGAGGCTCGCTGTTGAGCGATGTAACCAATCCCCTTGTGATAACCAACGGACCCCATTGACGACGCTCGCCACCAATGTCTCCGCTTTGCTTACCACGTTCATACGCATCATCCAATTCATCAATTGGTACGTAGTACTCATGGAAAGCAGGTAATGTCCAAAACTTTGAAGGTTGAAGTAGAGGGCGTACATCTTCGGGAAGGAACTCATCTGTGTATTCAATCTCAAAGTTACTGTAAACACCGAGTACATCTTTGAATGCTTCTCTTGCGTTATCCTTTGGAGGTACGACTTGTATCTTACAAGGGCGACCCTGTTGGATATTGAGTTCCGTGAGTTCATTTGTCAAGTCAACACGCCATAGAGACACCTTGTTGTTCTTGACCAGTTGTTCTTCCTCATGTCCGAGGAAGTATGCGTATCGACCCATGCGTTTGTATGGCGCAGGGTCGCCGTTGTATGAGGTAAGACAGACCCAATCACTTCCTGATTGTAGTCCATAAGGTGGGTTCTCATCACTCGATGCTTCAAGTTTCTTGACACCATCCTTTGTGTGTAAAGACCATACTGTACCGGTCTTTTCATATGCACCAAGACGACCACTTCCGATTGCTTCGGATGGGTCATCTGCATACAACTTGAGATTGCTTTGTACAATGTTAGCGAGTCTGTCTCGCTTACGGTCTTGTACACCTAAGAATGAACCAACCCATGTGGAGAGGTTCTTACTACTTCCACCGCTTTGCTTGCGAGTTTCAGTAAACACTTGTTCAGCCCAATCGACCAACAAATCTTCATCTTCATCAGCAGGGGAGTCGCAACCATAATGCGTTGTAATGTACTCAAGGTACATCTTCTTTGCATCTTCTATTGTCTTGTTTGTGCGCTCTGCATAAGCACCCAAACGAAGCATTACTCCTTTGGGTAACCCATCCTCGCTCGCTTCTGCCTGTACAGCACCAAAGCCACTTCCTGTATCTTCTACGTTTTCGTATTCATCTTCTTCTTTCCATGTCATCTTAATCACCAATCTTTCAATATTTTTTGTTCTATTTCTTTTGTTACTTCATACGCCTTGTCTACAGCAAAGACAACATCATCTTCTCCCGTAGTAATCAAAGCGTGGAATATGATACTCATCATGAGGCAACGTGTTGCGTCTGCGCCCTTGTCGAGTGCGGGTTTGAAATCAAAACTCATTGATTCATCACCTCTTTGCATTTATCAACTATGTGTCCTACGCCCCATCTTTTACCTAAATGTTCAGCAAGTTCAAGAACATCATCTGGAGAAAAATTGTAATCCTCCGTTAATGCCGCTTCCATTGCCCATTCCATGTTGCGTTCAATTTCCATACCGAATAAATAGTATGTTAGTTCATCATATTTGTCTTTCATTTATTTTCCAACTCCTTCTTTAGCCTTGCAACGAACACGTCTACATACGACTCATCGCTTCCTATGAAATCATGAACGATTTCCATCATCTGACCCCATACAAATATGATACTGAATGCTGTCTCCGCATCCTTGTCAAAGAACTTAGAGACATACCTGTGAACGTTGTACATGAATTGAGTGCGCCCTGATAGATTATTCAATCGCTCATGTAGGCTTTCACGTAGGTCATTGAATTTGTTGTTCGATACATCTTCCCACCAGTTGTGTCCATCAGAAGCATTCTCTATGTGGTCAAGTGCATCAGGTGAACGCTTTAGTGAGGTAAGATAGTTTACACTCTCACGTAGGTCGCCATCAAAGGATTCGACAAGAGCAGGATAATTCTTCACCCATTCAGTCGGAAGGAAATCAAGGCGAGAAAGATGCTTCGCACCCTCACTTCCCCCTACTCTTTCAAATGTATAGGTTCGACATCGACTCTTGATAGCGTCGTGTATCTTACCCCCATCGTTCGCAGTAAGGATGAAGATGACCCGATTAGCATACTGTTCCATAATTCCACGTAGCGTCTGTTGAGCAGGTATAGTAAAGCCATCAAATTCGTCAAGAACTATTACCTTGATGTCCGTACCTATGCCCTTCAATCGACAGAACAATTTGAGTTCATCACGAACATAGTTGATACCACGTTCATCACTCGCATTCGTCCAAAGAAGATTCATACCGTTTCTATTCGCACCGAGAACTGTATTTGCGAGCACATTAGCCGCACTTGTCTTACCAGTACCCGGAGGTCCTAAGTAAAGTACAGCAGGTGGGTACTCGTTGGTTTCAACCCAATGACGCATATCATCACAGAATTGCTTGTTCCCAACGATGTCATCCACTTTTTGTGGTCGTAGTTGTTCGTTCCAATTGCTCATCTTTCTCACTCTTATTCTCTTTGCCGATTTATAAAGGAGAGGCCAAATCATACTTCTCCGCCCACTCTACGAATGCCTCCATTGACTTCGTTGGCATTGGGTTCTCTATGGTGAACAGCATCTTATCGTACTGCATGTAATTGCTCAATAGGTTACCACCGTAGAATGCAATGACATCCATCCACTCCTGTATTTTCTTCTTAGATGATACAGGTAACGCTGGAAGGTTGTTACTTGTTGTGAATAAGCGTACTAACTTCTCTTCGTTGTCGCTTGAGTACTTGATGAATATCTTACGGCGTAGTCTAAAACCTATACCGACATGAGTTTTCTCCATGTGGACATGGAACCTTAGTTTAGCGAGCACTATACCCAATCCTACATCTTCCCACTTAGTCATCGTTTACCACCGCCAAGTAATCTACTAACTCGTCTACGTCTGATAGACCTGCATCGAGTACAACTGTATTGAATCTAAAGTGCCACTCCTTAGAAGGCGACCAAGTGTATTCTACTTTCACCACGAAAGTATCAGAAATCGGCTCGCTGGTATTTTTGACTGTAGGTGTAATACCTATGCGTCTTAATGCGTAATCAAGTTCAAACACATTCTCTTCGACTGTAAACATATTCATGTCTACAACATCAATACCATCCCTGAAACCAATGTTGAACTCCCATGTACCGTTCACGTTTCTATAATGTGTAACTTGTGCTTGAAGGGAAATCGTACCACTCGTCTTGAGATAGTACTCCCCCTCATGGAATATGATGAACCCACCCTTTGGATAATGGTGGAGTAGTTGTTGTGATTCTTCCCATGATGTAGGCATGGGTTCCTTGTACGATGAAAACGGCATGTCATGTTTGACGTTGTGTAATCTGTATGTCCCTAAAGGATTTGACCAACACCACATCAGGGGGGTATCGTCTGGTACTTGAGGTGTGAGTTCAAAATCAAGCACACCCGTTCTCTTCTTCGCAATCCCCTGCTTAAGTTGGACAAGCGTAGTGCAATCCTGTACGAACCAAAAGGTGTCGCAGGATTCGTCAGTCCATATCTGTAGTGGTGTATACGCCGCATCCTCTAATACGGAATCAGAAATACCCGAATAAATTGAATTGATATAAAATTCCATAGACTTACTTTCATGATTAAACTGTTGTTTTAGCCACTTGACCATTCTGTATCTATAAGGTGACCACTTGTAATTCAATGCCCAAGACCAAAACACTTGACCCTCTATAACAGTCATAGCGTTGCATAGGTTGAGCACCCAATCGTCTTGTGATTCACTTGCATTGTGTGCTAATGTCATGAGTTCCTTGACTGTGTAGCCTTTACTTTGACCTCCCGATTCCCATGTCAAGACTTCCGCTAATGGTTTCCCATTGGTAACATCATCGAGATGCTCAACAAAACAACCGCATTCTTTTGCTAACTGTACTTTCACCATTCTCGTAGACATGGCAATACGCTTAGAACTATCGAGAAAGGACCACATAAGGTGAGCCTCTTCCTTAGTAAGTTCTTCTTTACTCAACCTCGTTGGCATCTTTGAAAGAAGAGAGCACAAGCGCATAAACTTCATCTGTGTACCCCCAAGTAAATTTCATCTGTATCTGTTATCTTAAATTCTAACCAACCATTACCATACTCTTCGTTGGAATATAATGAACCATGTTTATCCTCTCTTTCCTTCGTGAAATGATATGTATCAGGATGTAGTGTATCGCTCACTATGAGATAACAACCTTCATGTAGAGCACGACGTGCATGAAGCGCACTTACTTTACGAAGTAATTTATGTATTACTTCCGTCATCGTGAAAGAAACGTTTTGACCTTGAAGTGAACCATCGACAAATTGCCATGTTCTATTCTTCTGTTGCCACTTTAGGAGATACGCTTTCATGTTCAACGACCTCTTTTCTTCTTTCTTCTTGTTCAACGCTGTTGTCTATATGGTCGAGCATTTCCGCTAATACGGGCATGAGTTCACGTAGTTGGTCAGGAGTGATTCTCACTCCTTCACGGGTGTGTGTATATCCTTCATCACTACGACGAAGCATACGAATATCGACCCAGTTTCTTCCTCTATGCTTTACCCACGCTGTACGGACTTTACCTTTACCGCCGCCCCACTTGACTGTCTTACCATCCTGTACCAAATAATCACGTTCAAACGTGGTCATTCTTCTTCCTCGTTAGGTAAATGCGTTCTTACTACTAAGCATCCCCACAACCACGGAGGTACTCGTTCACCCTCATAGGTTTCTCCGAGTACGCAAAACATTGAATCCTTGACGTTCAAGGGTTTTCCTTTGAACATACCTGATTCTGCGAGGTCTTTGTTTTGCATTCGTGTCAACGCTGTATATCGTGCTGTCATGTTTGTGAATTGCATGAAGAGTTCATCTCCTGCTAATACGTGATAGTCATCAGGTTCCATTGCTACATCAGCCTCACATGACGGACATGTGATGTGACATCTCCATAGTTGAAGAGGGGCTGATTGACCATTATCGAGTTGCGCTTCAATGGTTTCTACATACTCATCAGTTCTATTTTCGAGTTCAAAGTTTGCCAAAGGTTCTCCACAATCACACTTCCAACCCATTGCCAATTCTTGCTTCTGTTGGTAATGCATCTCCGCTTGCGAGGAGGGGTCAAGAGGTGGAGTGATGGTTTCAAAACCATCAGGGGTTGCTATTTCATACCCCACCGCACTCATCAATACAATCATTTTGTTGTGGTAATCCTTTGAGTCAGGATGTTCATACATTGACATCAATGACCATGTTTTCTCATCTGTTTTCATGTACTGTACACCAGTACCATCGGGCGACCATACACCGTTTACGGGTATGGAATCGAAGTGTTGTTCTGCCCATGTAAGTAGTTCTGCTTCGGGTTGCCAATCTGTCTGTTCGTTGTTCATTTGTCTCACCTGTGGTCACTCGTCATTGTCCTGTTTATTATTCCTTTTGATTTTGTATACTGAAAATATCTCACAATGTGTACATGGTACAAGTACCAAGTCATGTGCATCAAGGAAGTGCATGTCCATGTGTTCTGCACCACAAACATCGCATACCCCTTCACCTTCTACTGTGTAGAGGACTTTCAAATCGCCCCCTTCAAGCCTGATGGCATTGTTGAGAACCATATCAGTTGCTCGTTTAACGATGGTCAAACCGTCATCTCCATTGCCAAGTCCCAAGCCTTCTGCTTACGTCGTGCGAAAGGACCAAAGATTGCTGATTCAGTAGCCTTGATACTCTTCTCGCCGTTGCGTAGTGTAGTAGCGTGATGGTCAAAGTATTCGGTTGCCGCATTGTATGCCGCCCATGCTGTACCTTCCATGTCTCCAATAAGATTCTTCTGTGTCGCAAGAAGCGATACTACCTTGTTGAGTTTGTTACGGGTACGGGTGTCGTCTGAAATCTCGCCATTCTCTTCACGCTTGAGGCCGAGTGTATCTACGAAGTATTCCTTCATGTCATCCAATTCCATCTCGACAGTCAATAGTGATTCGGCTTTATCGCCCCATGTAATGAAGTCCTGATTCATGATACCCAACGACTCCCTTGCCTCATCAACAGCATTGCCAAGTTTACTTGTGTGTCGCTTACTCATTACTGTAGTCGCATTACTTAGAGCGAGTGAGAGTGTGTTTTGACATACCACACGAATAGGTGTGGGTAAGAACTTAACCGCACCTGTACCATCGTGGTTGTTCGTGATAAGGAAGTATTGCTCAATAGGGTCTTGCCCATTGATGAGAATGGTTTCGGGCATCTTCGCCAATACCCATACCTTCTCACCGTTACCGAGCGCACCTGCTACTTCGATGGTCGCCTCTTGAGTTTGAAGAATCTCATCCATGAATGAGAATGCATCTGCATTCTGCAATGCTGTCCATACTTTACCTACTGATTTACCGTTACGAGTGAGTGGGATAAGCCCATCATCACTCTCACGGAATACACCAAAGGTATTCGGTACAGGTTTAGATGCTTCGATAGAGAAGTGTTCGTGATTGGAAAGTTCGCTATAGAATAACGGTTTCTTAACCACTTGCCAATTTAGATTTGCCTTGACTAATGCATCATGAGATGTCATCAGACCGCTTACGTTTGTTCCCAGTCCATGCCACGGAGTACTCCCCGCCCATGCTGTCATGTGTTGCCCTGTTTCTGTTACTGCTATATTGTGTGCCATATCTATTCCTCCTTCGTTTTCTTCGTCAATTTGCCAATTATTCCATGTTTTCTCATCCACCGTTTGTGATTTCTTTCATTAACTATTTTTGCCACAGGCTCATATAGTTCTTCACAAAACTCTTCTTGGGTAATACTTGCACTATTGAAATCCCAAACCCAAACACTTCCATATTGTAATATATGCTTAGGCTGTTCATAACCTGCTAATCCATATTGTACAACTATGTCGAATAAGGACTCGGTTTCTTCACCTCCCCCATGATTTATTCGCTCGTATTCATATTCAAGCACTAACCTCATCATCTCATCGTCAGTTCTTTTCCTCATTCTTTCGTCCTCCTCATGGCTTCGACTTCCTCACAGTATGTTTTGGACAAGTCTATACCTATGCCCTTGCGATTCATTTTCTCTGCACACTTGGGAACAGAACCCGAACCCATCATAGGGTCAAGAACAATCATTCCTTCTTCACTGAACGATTCAATACACCTACGCACCAACTCTTCGGGGAATGCACAGGGATGGTCTTTATTGCGAGATGGCGGTATTCTCCACACTGAAAGGTATTTAGCGCAGTCTTTATTCCAATAGAAGCCTTTCGCCTTCTTTCCGAGGACATACAAATCCTCCTCGACCCGATAGAATCTAACGGGATTGAATGCCTGCATACCGCACCTATCCCATGTTATGCGCTGGCGATAAACCATATCCGACTTCAAAATCCACTCAAGAGGAGACTTAACTTCAAAGTTGAAGATGCGGTCTTTATGGTTGTAAATCATTGTTCCCGTTGGCTTGAGGACTCTATGACATTCATTCAAAAAGCGTATTTGCCAATCCTCATATTCTTCATCAGTCATTTTATCATCATAAGAGTCATAGACGATGTTGGTTCTTCTCCAATAGTCTGCCTTTGCCTTCTGCGTGCGTCTGTTTCGCCAATTGTTATAGGGCGGAGATGTTATGATTAAATCAATAGAAGAATCTTCAAAGTCCTTCAAGACTTCTATACAATCGCCGTTAATTATTCTCATATCTATTCCTCCTGTTCTTCCTGTTCTGCTAATTCTGCAATCCATCCTCGTTGTAGTGAGCAAGCGACACCATACGTAATCTGGTATCGTTCGTAGAAGTCATCAGCCGCTTCCCAACCACAGACATCAACCATCATCTCTATGTCTGTTCTGTCCCATTCTTCCATACCTACCGGTGCTATAAAGCAAGCAAGTTTTGTCATGCTCTTGTAACTCCATCCCATATTCATTCCTCCAATTCTATTTGAACTTCTTCCGCATCGAATAGGAACTTATCGAATGGTTCACCGAATAATGAGTGTACCACCCATAACTTCTCTTCGAGTTCGTCTTTATCTTCTGCTTCTATTTCACCTGTGTATGTTATTGTTACTGTATATGTTTTCTTCATTCTGTCAACCCCTCTACGTGTTGTTGGGTAAGTATCTCTTCGACGTATGATTCTAATTTCTCGGCCATTACTCTATACTCTTTTGCCAAGTCAGTCGCCCTGTCTTTGAACTCTTCACGAGTCATGTGAACAACGTCACCCGTAATGACATCGTTCAATTCCCTGTATTCCTGTGTTAATATATCTAAATAATCCATCTTAAATCACCTTTATTCTCTTTGCCGATTTATAAAGGAGTGGTCAAACCACATGCCCCTCGTCATCATAATCTATTCTTTCGTTGTCGTAGATGATACCATAGTCATCTAATGTTTCGCCCTCAAAGACTGGTCTGTGCCTTGTACCGTAATGATACATGGCCGACCATACCTTAGTACAAGCATCGTAGAAATCATTGTCAGGTATCGAGTTCTTGAAATTAGGATAGTCAATGTTTTCCACATAGTTCACCATAAATTCTGCAACCTCTTCCATGTGGATGTCTGCCCTGTAAGGGTAATCCGCATCGGGGTCTGTGTAGACATCAGCCGCAGGGAACTGGTCAACAATATGACACTCTTTCCTTGCCCTCACCAAAAGATGGTTAGGTATTTTCAAATGCTTGACAATACTAAGCCACCCATCACTCGTTGCTATCCACACGGTTATCCTCTCCTATAATCATCTCAATGCCTTTGAACTCCCACACTTCAAACCAAATTGATTTACAGTTCTTACAAGCCACGTCTATTGACCCACTCATGAAACTACTTCGGTATGTTATGTCGTCGCTTCCGCAGGAAGGGCAATGCACCGCTTCCTCTTGCTTTTGTTGTGAAAGTATAATTTCACATAGTTGTTTTTTCGTATTCTTCATTAGTTGTTTTTCGTTCATTCCCATTCCTCCATTGCTTCTGTAAAGATAGAAACTAATCCAGCCTTTTGAATATCAGACGTACAGTTGTTGTACAGTCTTTCAGCCATAGTCTCAATCATTTCACCTATACTTTCTTCGCTGGCTTGCTTTAGCCATTTATTCATTTCTCTCATCAGTATACTATAATACATCTTAATCACCTTTTTTCTCTTTGCTGATTTATAAGTCTACAATTCCCCATTGGTCAGCCATTGCATCTGCAATGCCTTGAAATGTTATACTTCTCACGTTAGCCCGTTCCTTCGGCGGGAGTTTAGCCGCCTCTACGTACCACGCTGGCATAGACTTACCACTCTTGAATACGGTTCTCGGTTGAGGCTCGACTACGTTAGTAGGTACGAGAGGGTCAAGACCCTTCAACCAAAACCCTGTACGCTTTTCAAATGGGTCACCAAACTGGTACGGGTGAATGTATTGATTCGGTTTCCTGAATCGTGTTGACATGATGCCAACAGGATTCTCAACCACTATCTTTGGAATGTCTGCATTGATGAGTTTCATGAAGAACTCAACCGCCTCTTCACGTTGTTCTCTCCTGTTCGGGAAACGTGGATGAGGTCTGCGTTCTTCTACAGGAAGATGCTTGTCATCGGGATGGTAATACCATTTGTTACCTGTAACTGTAAGGTATGTACATGGTGGGTGGGCAATCATCAAGTCCCACCCCTTGTCGATAACATCAAAGATGTCGCCCTGAAAATGATACGGCGAGTCATCTAAGGCAGGTTGAATGTCGCAAGACCATGCATCATGTCCCTTTGCTCGGAATGCCTCTCGCACTCGACCACTATATTCACAGGCTACAAGTACTCTCATACTTTCACCGTTCTTCTTTCGTAAATCGTATTGAAAACGTTCTCATAGAGTGTTAGGTTTGATGCTACTTTCTCTTTGAAAATATCTCCAATCTTCGGGCGTAATAATGCCATCGTATCGGTTACACTATCCGTATCGTAATCATCCCAACCCATTTCAGCAATCAAAATACGCAAGACAATGTAAGCCACGCCTCCTGTACGGTCCCGTCCATGTACACAATGGAGTAAGACATCCTTACCTTCATCGAGTAAACGAAGCACTAACTCCGATGCATGTTGCCAAATGTTCGGGTCGTCGCTATGCGCTCGAAAGTAGTAGTGATGTCGCTCTTGTTTATCGCTATCAATAAAGCGAGGTGGGTAACGACACAACGTAACAACCGTGTGTTTAGGTTCGAGTGTATCTCGGAAATCTTCAAGGTCGCACATGGTGAGCGACGAACCATTCCCAAATGTAAATGATTTATTTTCCATGTTCATTCCTCCTCTTCACGTAGGAATGCGAAATCATCTTCCGACCAATTATCAGTCTCCGTGAATTTATGGAATCGAGATATGCCGCACCTATCACATTGCATGTGAACTAAGTAACCGTAGTCCATCGTATGTGTTTCCACGATAAGCCAATTATGAGCATCTTCTTTACAGATGGTTGTATTGTAAAGTGACCGTTCAAACTCTTCTAAGAGACTCATTCTCTCTTTCACTTCTTCTAACTGCTTCGCTATTTTCTTTTTTTCTTCGTCTATTTTCATTCTTTCATCTCCTTACAACATTCTTCTGCATCGTTCTTGTCGGGGAAGCCACGACCACAGTTGCCGCATTGCCATTCGCTGAATAGGTATGCGTCGGTCATGCCGTCACCTCCACGCAATCACACGATTGGCGAGATAATACAATCCAACCACATGCTATACATTCAACATAAAAATCCTCTTCTTCACTCACGCCGTCACCTCCACGCCTCGTAGTTTTTCTTTCGTTTCGTCAATCTTGTTTTGAATAGCCTGTTTGTATTTCACTATACCTTCCTCCGTTATGCGATTCTCTAAATCCTTTATCCTTTGTCGTAATTGAAATCTCTTAACACTCGCTCGGACTTTCTCTCTCCCTTCGGGAGTAGCCTTGTATCGTTTGTTTGCTTCCGCTTTCTTCTCTTTGCTACTGTATGCCATCACGCCGTCACCTCCACGCTTCTGTCGGGATGATTGTTTATTTCTTCCAAGTGTTCCTTGAGCATACCGTGAGTTAATGAAAGGTCTTCAAGTATTCGTTGTATCTGTTCCATCGCCACTTCGTAGCCTTCTGCTAATCCATCCATGTATGTTTTATTCACGCCGTCACCTCCACGCCTTGCCACCAGTCGGGGGCAGGTGTTCCCTTCTCCCACTTGGCGAACTGTTTGGAATGGTAATAGCGACGGTATGCTTCGATAGCAAACTTAGGATAAGCATGGTACACAACCTCGCCATCGACAGGTTCAGGTCTGTACTCATCGGGCATAGCCAGTGCGAATGGTGTGAAGTCACCCATAGGTATGAGAAGAATCATCTTTAGCATTGTATGAATCGGACCGTGACATGCGTGAACATCTACATTGTTGAAACGACGGTCATATTCTCGCAGTAATTCAACACCGTGTAAAGCAAGCCAACCAAAGTTATCACGAGAATCTCCCGCCCATACTGTGCATGGATGATGAGCGTAGCCACCCTTGTAGGGCTTACCTGCTTTGGTGAGGGGCATCTGCTCATCAGTTGCACCATGCCTACGCAGGGCTGATGCCATCATCTGTGCGACCTCGACGCACATCTTTGGAACATGCTTGTCGCAATGCATTCGTGCCGCAGTAATTGGGTTTCTATCTAATACAAATATGTTCATTCCTCTTCCTCCATCATTGTAAGATAATGTGTAATGGTATCAAGTGCTTCACTCCACAAACACATCTCTATCTCACAAAGTTGTTGAGCCTCTATGAGTTCAGCCATTGTCATGTCCTTTGCGGAGTTGCGTACGTCATCAGCACTCATTATTCTTCACCTTCGTCAGACATCGCTTCTAATCGCCATACTGTGTCGTGTCCTGCGATGGTACACACCATGAGGTGTTCAGGCTTCCACCCATTTTCAATTAAGTATTCAAGATTGAACTCAGGCGCACTTGATGAGTACATGACGAAGCCCCCGCTTGGAGGTTCAATCATGTCACGCATCGCCCACACTACGCTCTCGGCAATGTAGTAGTCGTCGTCGTGTTCTATTTCATATTCCTTTTCTTCTGTTACTTCTATTGTAATTATCATTCTGATTCCTCCCCTGCTGTAAAGTGGAAAAATTGGTCGATGATAGTCCTCGCACGATGCAACTCTTCATCAGACAGACTGTATTCATAATGGAACTCATCAGCGTTGTAAGCGGTATACTCCGCCGCCCGTGTAAGGTATTGCTTTACACGCTTCTTAGATTCTAATTCCTCATCATAAATATCCCATCTATGTATCGCATGTGCCAACATTTCAGCACACCTATCCAAGTCCCACACTACGGGGTTCATTGGTATTTTCATCATGATTGTATCATTCGTTCGTTCCGCAGGAACCCATGCTCTACCGTAACTTATACCCATGATTATCCCACCCTGTATATGTAGTACACCGTTCTATCGACTTGTATCTGAATCTCTTCACCATCATACGTTGAGAGGAAATGCCCTCGACTATCAGATGATACTGCGTCATCAACAAAGGCATCGAAGTCTTTTATCATCGCTGTGATTACTTCGTTAGGAGAATCAAGTTTGGTGTTTTGAATTTGTTTGATTGTGTCACTATCCACACCAGTGTGTGCTTGGAGAAACGTTGGACTGAATGCCCATACAGTTTCTTCAATGTATTCACGTACTGCTTCGTCAGCCTCTTCATCTGTGTAGACAAGGTAATCATTATCAATGTAGCCTTCCACATCTTCAAAGTCAATACTATCGAGATGGTGTGCAAGTGCCAATACCTTTGGCATATCATGTTGGTCACACATTTCTGTTGCATTGTCCCATACTCTATCTTTCATGTTGCTTGTTGTTATACTATCCATATTTTCACTTCCTTGCTTTCACTCTTATTCTCTTTGCCGATTTATAAAGGAGAGTTGCCGAATCAAGCAACTCGTTGTGCAACATCTTGTATTCGCTGTTGCATAATGTTACGGGTATCAGGGTTGCGTATCGCATTCAATGCTTGTGTCATTGCATCCTCTCCCCCGTAAGTATCAAAGGAACGGCCTAAGTCCTGTTCCGTGATGTGTCCTAATGCTCTTGGGTTCTTCTCTCGTAGTGTATCGAGTTCACCTACTGATGTACCAAAGGCTGAACCTTTGGGTGCGCCTTGCGCTCGGAAAGGACCTGCGCCCCCTACGTCCACGTAGGAGAGTTCCCCTGTCGGTCTGCGTAGTGCGTTGTCGTTATGCATACCAAGCATATCCCAATTGCTGATTGTTGCATGAGGCACGAAGTCCTGTGTGAGTTGTTGTCTATCTCTACTTACATTCATGGGTAAAGCATCTTCTTCAAAGCGGGTTAGCATTGTTGGTTGCCCCTGTATGTTCTGTAGTTGTGCTTCGGGTACTGGTACGCCGAGTTCATTGAGATATTGATTCATGTCGAATTCATTGAGTATGTGCTGTGGGTGTGCGCCTCGCTTACCGACAAAGGAACCTTGTTCTGTATCGAATCGCCTCGCCCCTGTCGAACCGCCGAGTGGAGTACCCCTATTGTTTTGAATGAAAGCAAATGCTTCATCCATTGGATTCCCCATGAAAGTATCACGCACCATCTTGTATTATACTTCTTCGTCTGTAGGGAAGTAAACGTCATTTGGTTTGTTACCTATGACATCTGATAATGGTACATTCATTTGTTTAGCAATGCCCTCAAGATATTCTTTGGCATTGTTGTGAATCTCTACAACCTTTGGAGGTCGTTGATATGGGAAGGGTTCATCTTCGGGTATCAGTCCATCTAACTGTCCATCCACGAAAGCGGCGTATACGTTTTCAAAGACATACCCATCCTTGTCTAAGATGTCCCAATCCCAATTTTCCACCTTTGCATAGACTGATTTGTTACTCACATACATTGCTAATGGAATTAATGAAACCCATGATACAGGAACATCGAATGTTTCAGCAATGTGCTCATATAATGCGTGTCCAATTAACCTTTTATCATAAGGGGTATCGAATATGAAGTCAGATTGTGCGGCGTACATCGTGTGATAATATGCCTTCTCTTCTGTGAGTTTGAGTAGATTACCCTTGAGTTTTTCAAAGAGCAGTATTGCCTTTGATAATTCTTCATGTTCAATCTTGTCTAACGCTTTTAGCGAGACATACAGTTTACTTATCTTCTCTTCTAATATCCATTTCATTCAATCATCTCCTTCAACCAATGCTTCCATGTATCAAGCCAATACTCAATATCTTCTTCGGGCTTTGAGAACTTCATGTCGTCAAGCATCATCTTCATTCCTTTACGCAACCGCTTGACTTCGGCTAAGAGAATTGGTGCGTCGGCCATAAGTTCTGCATCAGCATTATTGTTAGCCGACTGTATGGACATAGCCGAGCCATCGGCCTTTCGCCAACCCTTAGCAGGTGTATGTCCTACATATTTGTCTGTGTCAATCATTCAATCACCTTCTTCAATTCGCTTCGCCAAAATCTCCAATCCTCATCCATGTCTGTAACAATACCAGCAATTATTCCACGCAACCGCTTGACTTCTGCTAAGAGAAGTGGTGCGTCTGTGATGAGTTGTGCGTTGGCTATCTGTCCGTCATCATTATTCTCATAACCAAGGGGTTTCCCATTCGGGCCAACAAGACCCGTCTGTATCTGTCCATGACGGGGAAAATCATAATCCGCTTTCCACGGCGCAGGTGTGTGTCCTTCGTATTTGTCTGTGTCAATCATTCAATCATCACCTTCCATTCGCTTTGTTCTTCATTGCCGTACTTCACCATAACACGATGGCCTTTTTCAAGCATCCATGTTTCACAGTCTTCGTAACAACGAGTATCTCTGTAATCATAGAAGGCTTGCACGATTCGTCGCTCAATACGCAGTGCTTCACGCAACCGCTTGACTTCTTTCTCTAATTTGCCGAGCGATACTCTTGCTGATTCTATCCATTTGTCTGATTCGCTCAGCGATACTCTCGCTGATTCTATCCATTTGTCTGTGTCAATCATGTTTCGTCATCTCCTTGTATGTTCCCTCATAAAGCCATGTGCATTTCATAGAATCGCATCCACGAATCGCTTCATGTAATCGCTCATTTTCTTCACGCAACCGCTTAACTTCCGCAAGGAGAAGTGGTGCGTCTTTCAACAGTTCAGCAGTAGCATTCATCTGTTCTGTGTTTTCAGCATTCTTTAGCAACCACTTAGACCAACACCAAACCTGCGAGTTATCCTCTACTGCCTTGTCTATCAAGTGTCCTTCGTATTTGTCTGTGTCAATCATTCAATATCACCCTGTCCAACGCTTGATTCATGTCATACATGTTATCGTAAATACCTGCCATGACATTCAATATACCCTCACGCAACCGCTTGACTTCTTCAAGGAGAAGCGGTGCGTCTTGTAATAACTGTAGGTAATGTTCGGGGATGTCGGCTTGAACATCCACAACCCCTCGGTCAAGAGTAGGAACAATCTCTCCGCTACCGTCAACATCCATGAAGACAGTAGGGCATAACAACCCCTTGTGTAAAACAAGTGGTACATCTGTTTGGCATCCTTCGTATTTGTCTATGTCAATCATTCTTCTTCACTTCCTCAATGTAATGTGCTTCACGCCATTCTTCATCGTGTGAATCATAGTGAGCCTTTGCTTCTTCGTAGGTAGCAAATGCCCCATCGGACTCTCCACTTTTGAAATGTGTCACCATGTATTCGTACTTGTCTGTGTCAATCATTCTTCTTCACCCCAAACATAGTCATCAAAGTCCATCATCGCTGAATCATTGTGGAGAACTTGTTTGTAAGCCCATTTAGTCGCCCTTGCTAACTGTTCACTCAACCTCTTGATGTAAGCATATTGTTCGTCTGATTCTTCACGCAACCGCTTGACTTCTGCGAGTAGGAGTGGTGCGTCGGTGATGAGATGTTTGTCTGCTATCGAGTATAATCCCGCATCGTCTGTTAATGGCGTGTTTCCAATTGCTTTTCGCACGATATTACCGTCTTTCCAACACCACAATCCTTCTGTGTGTCCTTCGTATTTGTCTGTGTCAATCATTCTTCTTCGCCTCTTTCAATCAATGTTTCAATAAGGTATGCTTCACCGAACTTTTCTATCATCAAGTCAAGATGGTATCGCAACCGCTTGACTTCTGCTAAGAGAAGGGGTGCGTCTGCTATGAGTTCTACATCTGCTGTAGTGAAACCACCTGCTATTGTTGCATACAAGCCTCGCTCTTCTATGTGAATGAAAGCGTTGTGTTGAATCTCCCGCTTTCCTTCTGTGTGTCCTTCGTATTTGTCTGTGTCAATCATTCAATCATCGCCTTCAATTGCTTTCGTAGTTCCTTGTATGATGATTGTGATTTAGCGAGTGCTTCCTTCTTAATCTCAAGTTCGTGTCGCAACCGCTTGACTTCTTTCTCTAATTCATCCAACGATACTCTCGCTGATTCTATCCATTTGTCTGCGTCAATCATTCTTGTCCGCCTCCACACCAACATTTATGTACAATTTTACTAAACTTTGTGCTGTTTTTTCTATCAGTATTTTTGCTTCTACCTTCAACTTATCATCGACATCTAATCCTATAACGGAATCGTTTAAATCCCTTAATCTGTATAGAATTTTGTCAATATCTTCTTGAATCTCTTTGAGGTCGGAACTCATTCTGTCACCTCCAGATGTGATGGATGAGGTAAATTCACTTGTTTAATTGCTTTAACTGCGCCTATATTCCATCTGTCATCTATCATCTGTGCGAGTTCAAGGATGAGGTCTTTGTCAAAGTTGTAGTAGTTATCATTCATTGCATCAATGAGTTGCCTTACAGTATCACCGTAGCCAATCATGTGCATCATTAAGTCAAACATTTCTTCGGTAATCATTATTCCACACCTTCCAATTGCATGTCCAATGTGAGTACGGCTCTGTTCCCCTCTAAGACAACGAGTAAGTCATTCTGTTCGCAGAAGTCAATCAATGGTTGTGTGTTCATGTTCGCATCAAACCATAGAGATATTCCGCCACTGTCTGCAAACGGATTGTCTGCTGTGAACTCCCATGTTTCAGTTCCCAACCAAAGGGTGTAGCCATCATCGAATCGTGTTACCGTAACGCTACGCTCGTACACCTTCTCAATGGAAGCAAACGACATATACTTTGGTTTGACCGTCGTTAGTGTGTCCATGAGGAACGTTGGTGCTTGCATCTGTGTTGCGAAACCATAGTCTCGGTTGACGGTTACGTTACCGTAACCCTGTAGGTGAAGCATACCATTGTTCACGACACGTACTTGTATCACCGCACCATCTAAGTCTCTCGCTTTTTTGTATTCATCTTCTGTATATTGTTCTTGTAACATCTTTTTTCAACTCCTTTCATCTTTATTCTCTTTGCCGATTTATAAGGCTATCATTCTTCCTCGCTAAGTATGTTCAGGGGAACGAATGAAGTCCTTGTAGGCAGTACTTTAGTGGGTGAAGTATCTTCAAGGCTCTTGAAAATCTCCCATCCTCTTGTGGTTTGTCTCACCAACGTACCTATCAGGTCTGCCTTGTCTCCGCTTACGTCAGTTATCTGATACCACGTAGATGAAATCTCCTCTATGTCATACCAATTGTTGTTCGCTACTTGTAATCTATGTTTCATTTTAAAATCTCCATTTTTTTCCTTTTGTCGTTTCGACCTGTACCATACCTATCCGTTTGAGGATGTATGGCATCTGTCGTGCCGTTGGAATGTATGTGTAGTTCTTATCGGATAGAACTCCGATTAGTTCATCCGTAGTCATAAGGGTGTGAGGCATACCTTTCAGTATACGGGTAATCGCTTCATCACGGGTTATACCAACCATGTTAGTCCTCTCCTGTAAGTACTTTCATCTTTGTAGTACCTTTGTGTCCGAGTACCCATCGTAGTGCGTTACAAACGCCCTGCAATGCCTTGTAGTCTCTCATGTGTTGCATCCTTTCCTTCGTAGGGATGCTTTGTTGATACGACTGTGCCTTGTGTCCATTCATTAACTGTTCAGACTCATCCAATAGTTGATGAATTTCTTCCCAAGTTCTGTTGTATGTGTAGTGTTCAGTCATCTGTAAATCACCTTTATGTTTCCGTCAATACCATTTGCTTCTAAGTGTAGTCCATCGGTTTCACAGTCCGAGCAAATATGTTTCCTGTTAAGATAAGACCATGAAGATTGATTCCATGCTAAATCTGCGCTACAATAAGCGCAATCACCAGCCCATACTTGATGAACGTGTTTCCCGTCTACCATACGGCATCCGTCTGCTCTAACCATCATTCATCACTCCTGTCGAGTATGACTATTGCTGATGCGAGATGGTGCGACGCTTCAAGGAGTTGATTAGTGATTACCTGAGGTGTATCTGAGTTCAAGTGTTTTACGATTGCATGATGCAATTCTATTGCAGCGTGCTTCAATGTCCTTACTATGTCCATATTTATTCCTCCATTGTATTGATGATAGTCGTCAGACTCACGCAGTAGCCTCGACCTCTTCCTTCTTCTTAACAATCATTGTAAGAGGTTTAGGCATATGTTCTGAATACTCTTGCACCTTCTTACGCAACGCAGGTTTCTTGAGGATGGAAACAAACATCGCTTGGGGTGTCTGCTCATCTTCAATGTATACATCAGGCTTGAGTTGTATATCCCATGCCCCTGTAGTTACATGTGCTTCGGGGAGTGCTACTTTCGCATTGAAATCTGAATCGAGTTCTTTGTGAATAGGAATCCCTGTGTCAGTAGATAGACCGACAGCATTGATGTTATCAGCGTATGCTTGAGCCGCTTGTTCAGAAGTGAATATATATGGAAGTGTAGTATTTGAATGACTTAACTTATACACATACAACCACGAACCATTCTTGTATACTTGTTCACGCTTGAGGTATGGCATGAGAACAAGTACTTGTTGGTATTGTACCTTGTCCTTTGGAACCCAATAGTATGTGTGAATCTTTTGACCGTACTGTTCATTGGTGCTCTTGATGGAGTACACCCATCCATTGATGGTGTCGCCAACCTTACGTTGCATTGAGTTGCTTAGGAGTACTTGCTCACGTACCGCTTCAAGCCAACTCCATTTTTGCCACTCGAATGTACGACCACGACCTGCTGTTACCTGTCGGCATCGACCACTCTTAACCATACGGTTGAGAGCCTTGTTGATTACTTTGATGACAAACTTATCACATACATTCTGCATGATGGCTCGCTCGTGTTGTACAAATTCAATGACCCTTCGATGTGTTGAAGTGCTTTGACTCAGATGTTTATTGTTTGAATAGTAACTCGAACATAGTTTGTTGTCATACAACTGTAGCCTTGATGGTCGCTTACCCTTGAAGTCCCATGTAAGTAGTTGAGGTGAACACACCCACCCTGAAACGTTGTATTGTGATGGG
>Ga0129327_10000186_pt1 | contig 37265 bp, 40 predicted proteins | sample CPBDNA_6_FD_111799 | JGI IMG/M metagenome (GOLD analysis project Ga0129327, IMG submission 111799) | Freshwater to marine salinity gradient microbial communities from Chesapeake Bay, USA - CPBay_Spr_31_0.8_DNA | ecosystem: Environmental > Aquatic > Marine > Coastal | place: USA: Chesapeake Bay... | reverse complement strand
CTTCTTTGCTGCATCCTCCTTCTTCTTCTTTGCTGCCTCCTCCTTCTTCTTTGCTGCCTCCTCCTTCTTCTTTGCTGCCTCCTCCTTCTTCTTTGCTGCCTCCTCCTTCTTCTTTGCTGCCTCCTCCTTCTTTTTGGGGGGAGTCTGAGCCTGGACCTTAGGCGGCGGCGCGGCCGCTTCTTGTTTTACATCTCGTGCTTTACTATTATCTACAGCACCTATTTTAACTCTCGTAATATCCATTAAACAATCTATATATTTACGGAAGGGTTCTTTACATCCTTCAGGATTAACGCAATTAGTTATTTCTGTCTCATATTTTACTAAGTTTTTTAAATTAGTAGTATCTCCTCCATAAAAGTTTTTTAACTTTGTTGATAAAGTTTGCGAGAAGCAGGTTCTCGCTTCTAGTTCTGCACCACGCTGCCTTAGCTGATTGTTCTCAGTTCTCAGTTGTTTTATTATACTATTTGCTGAAGAAATCTCCTTTTCCATATTAAGGTTTATTGCGCGATCTTCAGAACTCAAGCCGTTACCAACTGTTTGAGTTCTAATAGAATTAAGTTGTTTTGAATAATCTTGAAATTTAATATTTATTTCTGAACTCAAATTTTTAATTGCTACCACCACATCATTATGAGTGTTTTCGTTTTGAAATTTTCCAATATTATTAATCATGTTGTCTATTTTTGTCGATGTTTTTAGAACATGGTTTTCTTGTTTCGTAGCGATGTCATCAATTGCCTGTTGTAATACCACAAGATTTGATTCTAGATTATCAATATGCTTGTAAGCAGGTGTGTTATCTGCTATAACTTTCTTGTAAGATTTATTTTTAGAGGAGTCTTTTGCAGAAAAATCTATCAACATTTTTTTGGTATCTTTTGACAAAGATACCCAGTTTTTGTAAGTCGGGTTTCTGCAAAAAATTCGTACTTTTTCAATATCAGAATTAGCGATCATTAAATATTTTATTTATATCAACAAATATTTAATATTGAATTATAAGAAATTATTTTTACATATTTTGGATTTCTGTTGTATTCATGATCAGTGCAAATATTAACCAAGCAATTAAAGGTGATATCATTGCTCTAGAAGCTTCATTTCCTAATGAAATGCAAGAAAATCCAAAAGCAAGTGCAATTATTAATATCCAAGATGCTGCAGTTTTGTAAGATTTACCATATACAAATATCCAAGCACATAATGTAAGCGTTAGCAATGTATATAAAACAATTGCAAGAATTTGTCTTTCAGATGAAGTAGCTGCAATTGCCCACGAAAATCCTAATAATATATATAAAATTGTCCAAGCTGCACTAAATACCCATCCAGGCGGTCTAAATTTAACATTTATTCCTGCAGAATTATTTAAACCACTTACAAAGCTAGTTATAAATCCTGAGAATATTGGAAAAATACAAAAAAATATTTTCCAAAATAAACTAACATTCATTATTTTTATTATATATAATAAAAATAATGAATACTGATGCTAATTGTAAAGGAATTCATCCATATAGAAATTTTAAACATCTAGATCAGACTTACATGATGCCTAAGCAGTATGAAGCATACAAACATGGTGCTACATGTAATGGAAATCCTACGCAAAAGAATTATATGCATCTAGGTCAAACTTATATGATGCCAACAGCAACAGAATTATTTAAACATGATTCTAGATTAGCTTGTATTGGACTACAGCCTCAGGGGAATTTTATGCACCTAAACCAAACCTACATGATGCCCAGACAGTATGAAGCATTTAAACTACCAAAAAAAATTGTAGGCATTGAGAAGAACTTTTTAAACGCAACTGATACTGTGGATCGAGAATTGGGAAAGGATAAGAACATATTTTCCAGCACAGGAGACCCTCAGAAATCCGATGATGATAAAAAATTACAGGGTGCTATTGTCAATACTATTTACGCTCGGTTAGGATTAAATTTACAAAAACCAATTTTACAAAATAACACTTTTAAACCTGTGTATACCGCAGTTGATAAAATGGAATCTGTAGACCGCGCTAAGGATTCTGAACAATCTAATATTTCACAAAACTTTCTAAATTTGAATACCAAAATTGCTAGCTTGGCTTTTAATAATTAAAAAAATATGACGGTTTTAATAAATTGAGAATTTAAAATAAAAATATTTTAAATTTATGTATGAATATTGCTACAAATTGGAAATCTATTATAGAAGAATTACTTGTAAAATATCCAGCTATACACAATCATATAGAAAATGACACTTATTATCCGGAAAAAGACAATATATTCAGAGCATTTAACTATTTCAATATTGAAGACTTAAAAGTTGTTATTTTAGGTCAGGACCCTTACCATGGTGAAAATCAAGCAATTGGCTTGGCTTTTGGAGTAAAATGTTCTAAAATCCCGCCAAGTCTTAAGAACATAATAAAGGAATTACAAAAATACAATGGCAAAGACTTGCAAGATACAACATTAGAAAATTGGGCAAAACAAGGTGTATTACTGCTGAATTATTCTTTAACTGTTAAACCAAAAACCCCAGGGTCAAATATGAAACTTTGGAAAGATTTTATAAATAGTATTTTGTCAAAACTTGATAAGAAAGTCATATTTGTAGCTTGGGGTGCATTTGCATACGAATTACTAAAAGATAAGGAAAAACTATTGTATTCTTCTCATCCATCACCACTCTCGTATTCAAGGAAATATAAAAATATATCTTTTAAAGATTCTAATATATTTGAAAATATAAATAAATTATTAGAATGTCCTATTGTATTTTAATTTATTAAAATAAATTAAACTACTAATATATTTACATTGAAGGCGACGGTGGTGTGTCGCAATCTTCTGCTTGCTTATCACAAGATACAGGACAGAAATTATATAATGGTATTCCTGAGCCAGGATCATAACAACAATATGACGCACCTATGATAGCACAATCAAATGCTGGATTTTTCTGCTGTACAAGAGGGGTATTATCAGCGATTTCATCTGAAAGAGAAGAACATTTTGCAAATTCACCCATGTAATAAGCAGATCCTGAGTCTGATGCTCCTGATGTACAATAGAGAGTATTATCACATCCGATCGTAGTACACGACTCGTAATATACGGAAGCTGGTGCTGCTACGGGAGTTGCTGCTGGGCCAGGTTCAATATCACATATGTTACAAGATTCTGGACAATAGGCTGAAAACGAAACACCTGAATTACTCAAATCATTACATGTTTTGCCGGCGCCGGCGTTATCGAGTGATTCAAATAACGAAGTGCAATCATATGGGCCTTCAGGATAAGTAGATGGATTACTTGTTGCCAATCCAATTACGGGATCATTATTTTCGCAAGATGTTGGTGATTCAGAACATAATGCCTCACCACCCACATAAAATGCTGCAAAATTCTCATCTGCCGATTGGAAGAGTCCTCCACTACAGTAATATGAATTGTCACATCCTACTTGAAGATCATCTGGATCACAAACTAATGGTGGTGTTGGTGCTGAAGTTGGTGCTGAAGTTGGTGCTGAAGTTGGTACGCCGGCTGGCACTGCGGCTGGCGCCGTCGGTACAGGGGGAGGTTCTGTAGTTGTAACTATAGAAGCTACCATAACTACAATAGACGATTGTAAACCTCCTAATTCAAGAGTATAACTACCCGTACTGACATCTACTGGAACCATGTAAAGCTGGAATGCTAGTGACGGATCCGTTTTACTTAATACCATTGTACCAGAAGAGGCTATAGAATCGTCATTAAATGTACCTACTACAGCAGGGGAAGTTGTACCATTTGCTGAACTTGCATCTGCAACATAAATTGGAACTAACCAAGGTTTATCCCACGGTGTTGAAGTAGAAAATTCTAACACAAACGCATTTCCAGGGTTTGTGTATGTATTTGATACAAATCCGTTTCCAAATGATTCTGATAAAGATTCAGGTGTAAATAACGCACCCATTGTTTCAAGATCACCAGTTGTACTATCAATTGATTCAAGTGTCTTATTAAAGCCATATGGATAAGTTACGGATAAATCATATTCCAGATTGACAACAAAATTTTCAATTGTTTGGTCAAGTGTTTGATTATTATCTGAGAATTGCGGAGTAACACCTGTTATTGTCGTTTCGTCACTTTCTTTTGTAAATTTATTAATAACCATTGTGTATTCTTCAGGTAATGTTGATGAAGGCGCTGGAACAGGAGCTGGGCAATCGCAGCATACATATTTAGCATCGCTAGATGCCGGGCATATTGCACTAATATCCGCCGTATCCCATGTTCCGCCGCATTGACCTTCGTCAGTGGTTTCTACAAATTCAAGAGTCGGTAATACTACATCACCACCTTCTTGCAAGATACCTCCTGCTCTTACAAGATTACCACTTACATTATTAGGATAATACAATCTAAAAGTAATTGTCAAAAAAGCTCCCCCTAAAGAAGCATTTGCAGATTCAATATCTGGTAATATACATACATTTTTACCAGCATCTAAATATTTTTGTGCGGCGTACGTGAAATATATAATAATACTTCCATCTGGTTCGTAAGTAATAGGTCTGTTTTGATAAGAACTGATTGAATAAATATCCCATTCATTTTGAACAACAGTACCGTCCGAAGTATATGCAGTAAGCCCCCAGAAACCTTGTTTATTCACAAGTTGTTTTAATAATTCTGCAGATATAGTAATTTTATAGGTGTTACACGAGTACACATTCGCAAGAGCCTGGAAATCCTTAACTTCGGTACATGTGTTGTCGGGACCAAGTTCGACCGTACCATTTGCAGCACATATTGGAATTCTATCATCGGAAATGTATGTAGGATACGCGGCGTAATATATCCAATTACCTCCAAAACCTGACCAAACAATAAGTTGTCTGTGTAAGAAATTCTCATATACACCTTGATAACCGCCGGCTAACCATTGTTTCATATACACAATACCACCATTGTAACTATTACATTCCCACAAGGCACTTAATGCACGCATTGCATTAGGTGCAGTTTGATTGACTTTATCATAATATCCAGGATATGTCAAGGATTGCTGTTCTGTGGTCATCATATCCGAGTTCCAAGCATTCAAATTTGTACAATTGTATGGAGATACTCCAAAATTACTCCAGCACCACATTGCTAATTTATCGTACAATAATGAATTTGGATCAGGATAATTGTGACCTCTCCCGTAGAAATCGCCGGTGCCCCACATCGTATTAATACCTAAATTGAACATTAACTGCGTTGGAGCATTTTGTATCCAGTCATTTGAAGATTTATAAACACACTCTAAATTACCTCCATTAATTAGATCAACAGCTTCAAACCACTCATTCTTAGTGTAATAACCTTCTTTTGTCTTCTTGGAATTAAATAATTTATTTAATTTGCTTTGTTTTTTAAGCTTTTTAAGCCGTTTCAAAACATCAACCGCCCTTTGAGTGCTTTCAAAACCTTCCTTACATTGAGATAGCGTCGGATATAATTTACATAATCTTTCAACTTCTTTTTGACACGCCGGACCGCAACCACTTGGACCGCCTTGGTCATCATCGCCTGCAGGCCCCGAATCCATATCACTTGCCGGTGATCCAACTGGTCCTGAATCGTTACACGATTGATATTCGGTACCCGGCGGACAGCTATCTTGCGGTTCTGGCATACCTGTATTTGTACAAGGACTTTGCCCATCACAATGAGAACAGCCAACAACAGATGCAAAGTCGGGATCATTCGGATCACTACAAGTAGAACATCCGGGCGACGCACCCGGATTATCACAACATAGCCCGCCTTCATAACAGTTTGTAATATTACTCCATTTCTCATTGCTTACGCATTCAGAACAGTCTAATTTAGGATAACACCAGCCAGCTGGAGGCGAGTCGCAGCTTGACGGCGCCGTAACAGGGGCCGGCTTCCATTCTTTTTGGTCGCCAAAATTTGCAAGACGAGGTAATATCCAGGGGTTGGAGAGGTGATTAACCTGTAATATAGTCATTTTATCATCATTTACCAAAGTAGTAGATGTTTGTTTTCTTTGAAGCGTATTTACTATTTCTTTGTCAGATTGCGAATTAGCCTTTACAAGTGTTCTAGAAAGTAAATAAGTATCATCTGTGGGAGATTTTAAGTGAAGCATAGGATTACTCATCATTTTACCCACTTTACTACCGCTTTTAATTTCTTTTTGTTCGTGAGTTAATCGCCACGACGGTCCTGTTATTAAAAATTCTAAAGGTCCATCTAATAAATCTGGGCGTGCAAGATCATCGTAATATTGAGTACCTCTGTACGCATATACATCACTCCAAGAAGACATACATTCAAGAAGCCAAAATCTTCTAATATCTGACATCTCGCTTGTATCTCCGTCCTTTTGTCTGTATCCAAAAGATGGAAGTTTGATCAAAACAGGTCCTTGTGATAAATCACAGAATAATTCAGAATACAAGGTGTTAAAATTCGGTCGTACGACCGGTGAGTTCGGTGTCGGTGGCGGATTCTCCATAACCCATATCCATTTGTTTGGTTGTTGCATAGTTAATTTGCCCGCAGGCCAATTTTCAGGTCCATCTTCTAATTCATATTTACCGTATTCAACAGGAATGGGGTAAAATTTAGTTAGCGAGAAAGTGACAATAGGCCATAAGTAAAAACTAATCATAATTAAATTAAGTGTTGTAAGTTGGTCTTTTAAATCTTCATCAAAGAATAAGAATAATTTTTCCATTTTTTGTAATTGGCCATATTGTTCAATCAATGCATCATAAGTTTCACATATATTATTTGTATGTGTTCTAACAATTTGCTCGTCAAAACCTTGCCCATTGCTATATTTAGTTGAAGCGTCTGTATTAGATGCCCACAATGCCCATAGTCCAAGTGCCAAGATTATAACAACAAATCCTAAAACAACAATAGTAACAATCGTCTCAGCATCCATTTTATAATTTTATATAAGTAAATTTATATTTTTTTTCTAAACTTTTATCATTCTGTGACAAATTGGTCCGTTTTTTCTTTTAACTTCTATTATATCTCCTTTCTTATAATTGTAAAATCGAGATATTGGGTCGTCTAATTTTAAAACCGGGATTTTCAGTCCAAATGCTTTCTTAAATTCTTCTGTTTCCTCTTTGTTTAATTTTCTAAATTCTGACTGCAATCTATGTTTTGTAATGTTATATTGTAAATCATCTTGTGCAAATATTTCAAACTCCATATCACTTGATTGTTTAATAGCTTTTTTTGTAAAAGATGTTACACCTTCAACATAAATAATAATTGAGTGCATTATCTTCCTTTCATGCATAGTATTGATGTAGTTTTGTATATTTTTAACATTGAATTTTAGATTAGAACCAGCAAAAACAATAATCTTCTCGTACGGCTCGTTTTTATTCTCACCTTCTAACAACATTTTCTCTTCTTTTGTTAACACATAACCTCTTTGTACTAACATTTCCTTACATATATTTAAAGCATTTTCCATTATTGTTTTTTGTCTAGACAATTAAACAAATAAATCAATTTTATATCTAAAAATATAAAATTGCTAAAATAAATGGCACTTAACGATAATGATTTATTCAATAATCCAATGGTAAATTCGGCCGCCGCGGCTATGTCTTCTGAACAAAAAGACGAATACGCAAAAATTGGCGAAAAAATATATGAAACTACAGATTTTGAGACAAATAAAATTCTAAATAACATGCCAGATCCTATGGTTGATTCAATTTTGCATTTAACTGTTCAATTAAGAAGTGGATTACATCCTATAGATTTAAGTAACGAAGATATTGATTTATTGAAAGAGGCGTACGGTGATAAATGGTATGAAAAATGGGGTTACGAAGAAAAAGACTTGAAATCGTATTAATTTCTATAATTTATCATAATTATACAAATATTCTTTTCTAATTTTCAGTATTACAAACTTAATATCTTTTTGTAACTTGTGAATTTTTATATTGTATCTGCGAGCTATTGAATATTGCCTTTCTCTTTTTACGTAAAAAGATGTCAAAATATCAAATTCGTAGTGTGATAAAAATCTTAGATCTAGTTTTTCATATATTTTGATTTTAGTCAAATCTTCGCACAAATGCAATAATTGATTGCATTTGTTAATTTTTCTAAATTCTATCTGTAAATAGCTCCTGATCCAATATGAGCTATAAGTCGTAAATTTATAACCTTTAGTTTCGTTAAATTTTCTCGCAGCATGGCACATACCCAAATAACCTTCTTGATATAAATCCCTTTTTTGGTCATATGTTAGACTTGGGTTTTTCGCTATATATGGTTTTACAAAATAATGAACTAAACCAATATTCTTGTTAGTTAAATTATTTATATAAGCACCACTGTTGTATAACAGAAATAATATTTTTAAAAAGTTCATACTTTGTTAATTACCAACCATTTTTTAGAATCATTAATTTGTATTTCAATTGTGTTTTCTAATATTTTATTGTCTAAGGTATCAATAGCTATTAAAAATCCAGAAGAAACAGAGGGAGATATAGGCATTACAACATCTGTAATACTATTTAATTTCCTAAATATATTGCTAAATTTACTTTCCCATTTAAGATTTAAAAATTCTGAATACAAACATTGTTCAAAATTTTTAATTAAATTATCCTCAGTTTTAAACATAAAATATTTATAATCTTCGTCATTGTACTTATAAATATGAGTGATCTCATAGACTTTTCCATCGTACACAGGTTTTAATACAGACCATAAATGAGGGACTTTAAATAATTTTTTACAATTAGTATATTTAGCAGTATACATAAGATTGTTATTATATGTTTTAAATTTTAACTTGTAAATTTTATTCTCTTTAATACATTTAACTAAATCTGACATTGAATTAATTTTCATTTGTTTTTTTTCTTTATTTGAGTTTAATAATTCGCTTAAAGTGAATTCAATAGACTTCTTCTCTATTACACAGGCTCCTAAATTTTCTAACTCTTTTACAGTATGAACAATTGTTTTAAAATTTTTAAGTTCATTAATAGCTAATTTTAAATATTTTTGACTATTTGGGTTTTTAAGCTTTGTGTTACTTGAAAAATCTGAATATATTATAATCTCGTATAAATCGTCGTAATTTTTGTAATTATTTACTAGTTTTTTAATATAGTTATTTAATATGAAAAAATTTTTAATATAAGGTTCAAAACCATCTATACCAATATCTGTTATTTTCTCGCCTAAAATCATTTTACCAAGTTTATCATAAAACTCAATAACAGGTAAGTCTAATATACTAGAATCAATATTTTCTTCATACCATGTTATACCGTCCAATAATTTTTTTGAATAATTTACACACTCCGTAGTTAAAATATTTTTAATTTCTGTAATAATAAAATTTTTGTCATGTAATTCCCTTATTAAATTCCAATAAAGATGAACATATTTGTTAAATATTTTACGAACTTTATCAGGATCTACTTCGCGATCTGTTTCATAAAAAGGTTCACAGTAGTTATGTTTTCTTTTGTTTTCTACCTGGATATATATGTTATTTTTAGTAAAATAGTCTAATTTATCTACAATTAACTTATACGGTGAGTTTTTATGTTCATAGGTTTTTGAATATAACATATTCCAATCATCCATTTCTGTATTGTAAATTGGACCATCAGCCCCGCATATATTTTTAATCATACTTGTTCTGACAGCACAAGATATACACTTTGTTTCTTGGTAAACTTTATTATAGACATCTTTGCATTTGTTATTACAATAAATACTAAAACCTATAGTCATAGGTTTGTTAAAAACATCACATTTTTGCGTAGTTGCTTTGAAATTGTTAAGTTGATAGTTCATATTATATAATATAATATGAACTATAAATCAGAATAAATCATATATGTTTAAAAATATAACAAAAGACTATATTTACCTTCGTAGCTGTCAAAGTCAATTTTTTATCCCGTATTAGGCTTATTATTTATAATGTCCAGTACCATTTGATAATTGTCTTCACAACTAAAACTTTTTACAAACGATGAATATGAATCATTAATATGTCTGCAAAGAATTTCATTATCTTTGTATATAATTTTGCAATTTTTTTCAAGCTTATTACAGTTATTAATTACATTCTGATGAATCAACAACACTGGAAAATTTATACTACACATGTGACTGCTACAATCTATTGAAATATCAATCCCTCCGTATTTATAATTTGCATAGTCAATAATACTATTTGTTTGGTGGATTACATCCAATAATGTGTTCTTATCGTAAGTTGGGTGAAATTTATTATAATCGATGTAATCAGTTTTATTTAGGTCATTTTCTATACAGTTTTTTGCACTGAGAAAAATAATATTATGTTCATTTGTTAGTTTCTCAATCAGTGTTTTACCAAATTTATTTTTGCAATTAGTAAGCAGAATAGTTGTCATTTTCATAGAATATATGACAATTTAATATAAATATCAATTTATAAATGAATACATATTTAATAAATATGTATTCATTTATAGTAACGTTATTATTAATCCCGTTTTTACGTAATATTGATGGTAATCCAAGAACATATAAGAAAAGTGCAAAAATATTTATGGTTAATATAGATAATACAATATGCAATACAAATTGTTCTGATTATATTATGTCTGAACCGATATTGGAAAATATTGAATTTTTTAACGAGCTATATGAAAGGGGAAATATTATACATTATTGGACATCACGTGGTATGAACACGGGAAAAAATTGGGATGTATTTACAATATCTCAAATGAAAGCATGGAATGTTAAATATGACACATTAAATATGAATAAACCTAACTATGATTATTGGATAGATGATAAAGCAATTAATATACAAGATCTTTAAGTTTAATATTATTTATACATATAAAACGTTTAACTAAATGAGAACTGCTTTAATCACTGGAGCAAGCAGGGGAATAGGTGAATCTATTGCTAAAAAATTTGCTGAAAACAATATTAACCTTGTTTTAGTTTCAAAAACGTTAATAGATAAAGGAGAAGGGTCTTTAACAAATGTTAAACAAAAAATATTGTCAGAACATCCAAATATTGATATTAAAATTGAACAATTTGATGTTAGAGATGAAAAAGGTATTAAAAATATTATAGAAAACAACAATATAGATATTTTAGTAAATAATTCAGGTGCTTTACATTGGGGTAATATACATTCAACACCCCCTAAAAAATACGATCTTGTAAACTCAGTAAATGTAAGAGGGTCTTTTTTACTAAGTCATTATACTATTTTGTCTATGTTGGAAAGAAATAAACCAGGTCATATTATTTTTCATTCGCCGCCATTACCCAAAACAAATGATGAATATAGTTTGCTAGCAGGTAAAACTGGATATATGATATCTAAATGGGGTATGTCACTAACTTCCACAGGTATTTCTCTAGAATATAAGGAGCGGGGGATTTCATCTAATACTATTTGGCCCAAAACCGCCATTAAAACAAATGCTACAATTAAAACTGGTTTAGGTAACGATATTAACTGGAGAAAACCAGAAATTGTTGCAGACGCTATTTACGAAATTGTTATGGAAGATCCATATACTTTTACAGGTAATGAACTAATAGACGAAGAATACTTAAAAACAAAAGGTGTCAAAGATTTTAATAAATACAATGTTGTGGAAAACTCGTCTCCAATGAGCTTACTAGAATTATTTAATAGGGCAATTTAAAATACTATTTATATATAGTAAATATGAGAAAAAACATTACTCAAGGAATAATTAGGGTTACAAAAGAAGGTAACAAAGAATTGCTTAATATGGCAAAGACACACAATACTCATAAAATATTTTTTAAGGTTAAAGGAGGAGGATGTAATGGGTTCAATTATAGCTTAAAACCATTTAATGGTCAAATTGAAAAAGGTGATGAACTCGTAAATTTTCCAGATTTTTCATTAATTGTTTGCAAACATAGTATATTTCACTTAATGGGAACAGAAATAGATTATCAAAAAGATCTAATGGGTTCTAGATTTGTTTTTAATAATCCAAAAGCAAATGCTCAATGCGGGTGCGGTACCTCTTTCTCAATATAAACTAATAATGTTATCAAAACCACCATTTACAACTTGATGTGCAATAATAATAACGGTTTTTGAAATACAGTTGTTTTTAATAGCTTCAAAAACAATATTTGTAGATTCTTGGTCTAAACTTGCTGTTGATTCATCTAGTAATATTAAGGGTGAATTAAACAATTCGTTTAGTGCAAGTGTAAATGCTAAAATAACCCTGGATAATTCGCCGCCGCTCAACATGGACAAATCACATTCCATTCCTTTATATTCTGTCTCAACATTGATTGTTGGTACTATCATACCTTTTTTATTTTCTTTGAAACTTGACAAATTTACATTTATCGGGTCCTCCTCAAAGAAAATATCTAAATATGTTTTAGCTGTTAAATTAATTGTGTTAATAATATCGTACATAATAGCAGCTTCACAAGATAAAATAATATTTTTAAATTTCAAACTCGCGTTATACTTGTTTTCGCATTCGATTTTTTCTTTTACTAAGTTTTTTATAGAGTTATTTAACGCGTCATATTCATCCTTTTGTGTTTGATAATTATACCAATCTTCTATTGTTTTATTAATAGAAACAGTTTGTTCTAGGGTGTTTTTATTATTTTGTAAATTTACCTTATACTCATCTAATTTTATATTCAAAAATTTAACATCTGTTTCGCTATATTTTGATTCATATTCACTAACAATTTCGTCTTTCTTAGTATTTTGTTCGTCTATTAATGTGTTGTAATTCATTATTTCGTCATTAATAAATCTATATTTCTCTTTTAAAGATTTTTGTTCGCATATTAGTTTGTATATGCTATCTTTATCGAGAGTTGATTTAACCGACGACTCTGGTATTTTGTCAATCTTATTTTGAAGTTCAACCAACTCGTTATGTAATTCTTTCAAATGACTTGATTCCTTAATATTTGTCAATTGTTCTTCAAGTAACAATTGGGTATCTTTGTATTTTTTCAAATATATGTAATCATCTTGAATACAAATGTATTCGGGTATTTCTTGATATTTTTCTTTAATTTTGTTTATTTTACACTCATACTTATTGTATTCTATCTCGTTATTTTTTTCTATAGCTAGTTTGTCTGAAATCTTGTCAAGTTCTAACTTTGTATTATTGATTTTTTTATTGTCAATATGTTCTGATTCGATTTTATCAGTAAATTTTACTAAATCATTTTCAACAAGTTTTAGTTTAGAGTCGCAACTTGGACATGTTAAAACATTTTTGCATCTTTTGTGATTTTCATTTATTCTATTATAACTTTCTAATTTTTCTGATAAATTTATCTTATTTGTTTCAAGTTCATCTTGATCACAAAAAACACACGTGTTTTGTCTTTCAATAAGAGAATCCAACTTTCTTCTATCTTTAAGCAATTCTTCGTGATCTTGTATCATCTCGTCAATAGTATCTTTTTCGTACTCAATCCATAGCTTAGATTTTATTTTATCAATTTTCGCTTCGTTTTCTTGTTCATCATCTTTTTTGTACTTTTTATATTTAACTTCTAGTTCGTTGTATTTTTTCTCTAAATTAATACGAGTCTCGTTTAGTAAAATATTTTTGTGTTGTTTTTCTAGATTTGACAGGGCGGTATCTCCTTTATATTTGAAATTCAACAATTTATCTTCGAATACATGCAACTTCTCAGACAATTCTAGAATTCGCTTATTGTAATTATCAATATTGTTATTGTAAAGTTTTAAGTCAGAAATATTGTCTTTAATAATCTCTAATTCATCTGTTAGCTTACTGATTGTAGTAGTATAATCCCCAACTTTTTCTTTGTATTCCAAAGTTATCTTAAGAACTTCTGATCTTTTACATTTGACAGGAAATTTTATTTTATCCGGTAACACTTTTGCATCTAATTGACCTTGTAAAATGTCAATTTTTGATTCAAGTTTGATTGAGTCTTCATTATACTTCTTTACCAGTTTATTGTTTTTCTGTTTCAATTCGTCAATATTCTCACCTTTGAAAGCGAAAGTTTCTAAAAATGTCATTTTATCTGCTGGACTTTGTACTATAAAGCTTGAAAGTGCATTTTGTGCAATATAACTACTTGTAACAAAAAATTCACCAAATTTCCTATTAATTAGTTCTTGTGCTGCTTGGTCTTCAAAAGAATCATTAACTTTCAAAGTATTAGGTTTTTTTGTTCGTTCTATTTTAATATCTTCAAATTCTAATACAACTTTACAGCTTGTTTTTCCATATGTTGGTAATTTAGTACCAATACCAAATAAACTAAATAATATTGATTTGATTATAGTAGATTTACCTTTACCGCTTGGACCCTCTATTAATGTAAGTTCTTTGTCATTTACTAAAAATGTTTTATTATCGTAACATAAAAAATTAGTTAAAGTAATTTTCATCTTAATTTAAATAAATTATATAGTTTTAAATTCAATTTAAAACTATAATGTAAAAGAGCAATATAATGCTCAATTACATCAAATATAACGATGAAAAATTTGCAGTCACCGGCGAAAAAGATTTACACCATTGTGAAATTAATAAAATAGGCGGAAGGTGGAATCCGCGAATGAAAGGTGGTGCAGGATGGCTTGTTCCAGTAAATAAAGAGTCAGAATTGAAAAAACTAATTCGTAAAATTAAAAAAGAACATAAATCAAGAACAGAAACATCGGAACCTAAAGAGGAAAAAATATTAGAAAAAATATTAGAAATGGTAGATTATGAAATTGAATCTGAAAATTATAGTACAAATATAAATGAACAAAAATTAGATACAGAGGAAGTTGAAAAACAAAATACTAATAACTCAAATGAAGATTATATGGTATCAGTTCCTGAATTAACTATTGAAAGTTACACAGATGCTAATACGACAACCGATGTTGATGTAACAGAGGAGCAAGTAGATGATGAAAAGGTTGATATCCTAGAACACCAATCTGATAATACACAATTAGAACAGCAAATAATTGATAATGTAGAACACGATAAACCAGAGGACCAAGTAGAAGAAGAGGAACACGATAAACCAGAGGACCAAGTAGAAGAAGAGGAACACGATAAACCAGAGGACCAAGTAGAAGAAGAGCAACACGATGAAGAAAGGCGTTCAATAGAATCCGATGAAGAAAGGCGTTCAATAGAATCCGATGAAGAAAGGCGTTCAATAGAATCCGATGAAGAAAGGCGTTCAATAGAATCCGACGAAGAAAGGCGTTCAATAGAATCCGACGAAGAAAGGCGTTCAATAGAATCCGACGAAGAAGATTCTAAAACATTAGGTTCTATGTTAAAGGAAGAACAAGAAGTAATACCTTCTTCTTGTGAAGAAGCTGAAAATAAACATCAAGAACTTTTTGACAACTATAAATCAGAAATGACTTACAGTAGCGTGTCTGACGACGAAACACGAAGTGAGTATAATTGTATTAGTAGCCCTGAAAGTTACAGTAAAAGTGGAAATGATTCGTTAAGTCATAAAAGTCAATTATCTGTTGAAAGTGATAGCGATGATAACACTATAATAAATAATATGAAAGATGCAAAACAAGCAATTGAGTTCGTTGATATTGATTCAGATGATGATTCAGCGGTAGTTGAAAATTTCTTGAATAATTTACTAGGCGATTTAAGCGACGAAGAAGAACGAACTAGAAAACTTAAAAAATCAAAAGAGCGGTTTAGAAGAATAACTAAAAGCAGAGAATTAACACGTAAGAAAAAACAAGAAAAGGAAGAAAAAATCAAATTCAAACAAAAAGTACTTGAAGCCGATCGCTCCAGAAAAGATGTATTAAATACAGTTCCTACTTTTGAATTTTATAAAAATCTAGCTTTTAGAAACGCTTCTGGAGAAGCAGCTGTTTCTGATAGTAGTGATTCTGATTACAGCGACGAATCAGACGATGATTACCCGTCCGCTTCTACTGTTAAAAAGAAAACCAAAGCTGAAGAGATTATTGATTTAGAAGCAGAACTTACCCAACTTCGTTTAGAAAACGAAAAACTTTCAACTCAAATTAAAACATTTATCCAAAAATATTAAATAGATTTTGCAATTTAAATTTTAAACAAAAATTTAAATGAAGAAGGTGCTAATAACTGGATTATATCCTGATTTAAATTGGAAAAATGACAAAGGACACATTACTGCAATTACAAAAGGTGGTAAATTTGTATGTTCTGCAGAAGGTAATCTAAGCGGGGTTATTAAAAATACCCCTTTTGGACATTCATGTCACTCTGAAATTAACGCAATTAAAAAATTAAATAAAAAAGATGTGAAGAATTTTTCAAAATACACTATATGGAATATAAGATGGGATAAAAATGGTCATATTAAGGATTCTAAACCTTGTAGTCAGTGTCAAAAAACTTTAATCAAACTTGGTATTAAAAATATAATTTTTTCAAATCAAGACGGTACGTTTAGTAAATCAAAGCTTTCTGATCTTATATGCCAGCCTACCAGAATTTGCAGAGTATCATAATCTATAATACATTACTAATGCTAAAATAGTAATAGATATTAATAAAATACATAAAACTATTATAACTAAATATCGAGGGACTGATGACATGCGTTTGGGTGCACAATATTTTTCTATAGAATTGCTGGCAGTTCCTGCCACAAATGTAGAAAAATCTGGTAAATCTTTTAAATTAATTATTCTGTCATTGTTGATCCATGGCCTAGTCTCAAGAATGCGATTGGAAAACCCAGACAGAAAATCACCACCACCATAACCACTATTATCAATTATTGTGTTAAGCTTATTATTCTTTTTTAATATGTTTTTCCAAAATTCTTTGTCTTCAATTAAAAATTCAGAACCCCCATTATCAAAAAATTGATCAAATGTTTCGTAAAAATAGTTAGGTTGTGCACCATAACAATTAGATTCTATACTACACATATTTACACCTTTTAATATTTTAAACAAGCCATTTATACCCCAATCTGCACCCCAACTGTTTTCAACCCACCAATATTCTTTACCTTTCCATACACCCCAACCAACAATTTGTATTGCATGACCGGAGACCTTAGGACTTACACCGTCATATTCATAAATTCCACCATGTTCAGAATCTTCACTAAAATCAAACTCGTAAAAATCTGCATACAATGTATAAGCACTAGATATTGGCCCCCATTTATATATTTCAATCATAATTTCCCTTACATTTTCTGGAATAGCATAATATATTATACATCCGTAAAATCTAGATGCATCACCTGTTTCAAAACCGGTAATCCGGTTTTGGAAACTGCCCTGGCACAAATCATTAAACAGACCAGTTACATCACTGCAAAGTGGTATATTATTTAGAGTATCCTCTGTATTATCGTTTAAAGTTGTGAAAAAATTAGATCCTAATTTTTTATTTACACATTTTTCAAGTACAGTACCAATTAAAAACAAATAATTAAAGGCGTTTAATAAAGTATTTCCTGAACATCCGTAATTTTGTAAAATTTCATATTGATTTGCATCACGTATTCTCAATTTCTCAAAGGCAGTACTAATTTCATCAAAATTTCCGGCACACAATATTAATCTTTCAGGTGACAAATTCACTGTTAATTTACCCCTAGATTGTATTCCAAATCTAGCTCCTAACATACCAGTACTTGAATACGCCCAACAACTACCGCATTTACCTTGATTTACTATCGGTCTTAAATACTCTTTCCAAACTACCGCACCATTAAAATTTTTCGGTAATGTGAAATTAATTTTTTTAGTCAACGGTTTTGAAAGAATCATAGGATCTTTTGGTGTATTATCATCGTCAGTCAATATTGTAAATGTTGGACGCGCTTCTATTTCAGCTCTCAATTTACCAGATAATAATTTCAATTTAGGATCATCCATTTATAATATATAATAAAGTATGAATATTAGAAAAAATGAAAAGATTAGATTGTCTAAAGAAAATGAAGAATTGCAAGTATATATAGAAAATATTGAAAACGGGATAACCAGGTTAAAAAATATAGCAGCATCAGATTATACTAAGCATCAAATAGAAAAGGAAGAAAATAATTTAGCAGAAAAGCGTGAATTACTTGCTCAAAATATTACAAGGTATGATCAGGTTGATGTTGGGTTATTAGATAACGAAATAAAGTTTGAGAATAATTTAGTTACAGACGAAATAGAAAAAAAGAAGAATATCTCAGCCGAGAAGCACAGAATTACTAAAATCAGAAAAGAAGAAGATAAAAAAATATCAAGAGACTATTACTCAAAGCAAAAATCAGATGACAGAAATGAACGTTCTAAACAAAGGGAATATACACGAGCTTATAATCACTTTGTAAAAGCAGACAATACAATGCCTGATTATATGAAGAGAAATCTTAAGTCAATGCCAAATAATAAAGGTTATGTTTGGAAATCTATTATGTATTTTGGACGCAAAAAGAAGGAAAAAGGTAGCAGATGTATTTCATTATACGAGCGGCAAAAAGGTAATATTAATGCTATTATTGAATGGGATAAAACATCCTATCGTATTTTACATAAAATTAAAAACACTCAAAAACTGATTACAAGTATGTCAAGAAAACAGAAGGTATGATAATCTATATAAAAAAGAAATTTAATAATATAAAATGTGCGGTATATTTTTTATATTATTACAAAACGATAATGAAGACTTAAATAACGTTAATAAGAATTTTCAAATATTAGAAAATCGAGGCCCTGACAGAGGAAAATTAATTATAACAAAAAAATACATAGCTGGCTTTCAAAGATTGTCTATAAATGACTTGTCATACAACGGAGATCAACCATTTTACTTAAACGATGGCACAATATTAGAATGCAATGGAGAAATATTTAATTACAAAGAGTTAATCGAGAAATATAATATACAAACTATATCAGAAAGCGACTGCGAAGTTCTTATACATTTGTATATAAAACTAGGTATTAAAAAAGCTGTTCGCGAACTTAACGGAGATTATGCATTTTTTATTAATACACCTGATAAAGTTCATATGGTTAGAGACTTGGCAGGTGTTAGACCTTTGTTTTACGGCTTTACTAAAAACAATAATTTGTGTATTTCCTCAACCGTAAGATCGCTTAATGATTTATGCATTGTTATAAAAGAGGTCCCTCCGGGTATTTTAACATTTGATAAAAATAGACAGCAAATATATTTAACTTCTGACAGAATAATAAGTTATCCAATTAAAGAAGAAAATAGTTTTGAAAATATGCTTATTAAATCTGTCAAAGATAGATTGTTATCAAATAGACCTATTGGTTGTTTGTTATCGGGCGGTTTAGACAGTTCATTAATTGCAAGTATACTTTGCAGACTGATTGGGAAAGAAAACGTGCGAACTTATTCAATAGGATTTGAAAATAGTAATGATTTATTAAATGCTAAAAAAGTTAGTGAATATCTTGGTACTAACCATAACTCTATTACAATAACTGAATCGGATATATTTTTTAATTTAAACAATATTATTAAAGATCTTGAATCTTACGATATTACTACTATAAGAGCAAGTGCCCCTATGTGGCTACTTGCAAGATATATTAAGGAAAATACTGAAGACGTTGTATTATTTTCAGGAGAAGGTGCAGATGAACTATTTTGTGGTTATTTATATTTTCATTATGCACCAAATAATCAAGAATTGTTGAAAGAACGACTAAGACTATTTACTCAAATGTATAAGTATGATTGTTTAAGAGCTGACAGATGTATATCTTCTCATGGGCTTGAAATAAGAGTACCTTTCTTAGATAAAACAATTATTGAGCACGCATTTTCATTAGATCCTACTATTTTATGTCCTAAAAACAACAACAACATAGAAAAATTTTATATAAGAAATTCATTTGTCAAAGATTATTTACCAAAAGAAATATTATGGCGCAGAAAAGATGGATTTTCTGACGGTGTAACTTCTGTTAAAGGACATCCTTGGTATTCTTATTACGAAACACTAGAACACGATCCATCTTATGTAAGCAGAGAAGCACAAGTTTATAAAGAAATATATACTAGTATATTTGGTTCTCATGACTTAAAAACACCTTATTGGATGCCACAATGGATAGATACAAAGGGAGATCCATCTGGACGCAAGTTAGAAATTTTTAAAATTGATAAATAGACTAAATTTACATGTATTTATTTAAATGCTGGACAAAATAGATAAATACATATTCAATGTAATAAGTAAATATATATGTGCAAAATACTTCAGAATTTTATCAAAAAAGTATAGAAATTACGGTCAATGCAGGCTTTTACATTTAAGTGTTAGTGAATATAAATATTTTGGTTGCTATGTTCATTCTAATTTATCTTATAATACTATTAATAGTATAATAAACACAAAAGACAGTAATTATAAGTTCATCAATAAACGATCAGCAGATTTAGGTAAACATATTATTTACTGTAGTAGTCTAAAACAAAATTACGTTAATAATCAAGACAACTGCGGGTTTTATGACCCTAAAGAGTTGAATATTGTTAAAATTAAAAGTAAATATAAAGCGCGTAAAATCAATATACTATCATTTGATTTGTCAATGTAATTTTAAAATTAAAAGTAGCAAAAATGAAATGTGAATTGTATAATAGTGTGTTATTTGCACCAAAAAAGTCAAATTTTAGGCTGTTTTGAACCACATTTGTCAATTATGTAATACAAGATTGTATAGTATAAAACAAACGTTATGTAAATAATTTATCCAACTGGATAGTTAATATAATCATTTGAAAAGCTATACGAATACATCAATAAATATATATATTGTTTCGTATGATGATAAAAAAATTACGAATTTTATAATTATATATATAAATATTAACCTATGAGTACTTTTGAAAAGTTAAAACGACCTAGAATGAGAAAAAAATCTATCGCACTTAAAAACCCTAAACATTGTGTAAAATCTAGAAGTAGAAGAAACCCTAAACATTGTGTAAAATCTAGAAGTAGAAGAAACCCTAAACATTGTGTAAAATCTAGAAGTAGAAGAAACCCTAAACATTGTGTAAAATCTAGAATGAGAAAAAAATCTAATCCCCTTAAAAAGCCTAAACATCGTGTAAAACCTAAAACATACAGAAAAAGACCAAAAAATACCAAGCGAAAAACTGCTATTTACAATCTATATAATGACAAACATTTAGGGGACAAACTTAAAATAAATATTCTAGGCCGGCTTCTAGCTTTCATAATATTTGCTTATTTTATACTTTCAACTGTTTTTGTACTACGGTTAAATCAACCAGCTGATAAATTGTTAGCACCAGATCAAATGAATACACCAGATAACATGTTTAATACTACTAAAATAAACCAAATTTTAGAATTATATAAGTTACCTAAAACAAAAACATGGAAATCTTTAGATAAGTTAAATGTCAAACAGATTGTAACAACAAATGGTGAAGCAATTAATTCAAGTGAAACTGTTAATAGAGATCCCACTGTTTTTGCGGAAGTTAATTTTCAGGGTGGAGCTACTGATCATTTACTTCAAGTAGCAGGCGACCTTAAAATGGAACAATTACCTATATTTGGAATTCCCGCCGCAAGAGGTGTAATGGTGATGGGTGAATGGAGCCGTGACAATGGTGATATTAATATTGAAAACTTTTTCAAAATAAGTGATGATAGTGTGAAGAAAGATTCTCGGTTTTCAGACACACCCAATAATCCAGAGCTATTTAATCTGTATAGGCAAGTAGTAATTGAACAATTAAGTGCTATGTATGATTTAAATATGTTAAATAGTAAACAGAAGGATGTAGGTGAATTTGTTATATATTTAACAGAATTGCCAGCTCTACCAATTGGTTTAAATCCGTTTAGTGTATCACATGCATGGCATCAAGATGGAAATCCGATATCGGTTCAAACAGATTCAGGTGCAGATGAACTGTCTGTACTTAACCGCGGAGTCAAGGGTTATAATTGTACAGAATGTGCCAATTTTTCCATTTATGATATAAAGATGACAATGACTTACGCCACAGAAGGGAGAACTGCACCTTGGCGTCATATAAAGGATAATGGAGGAGAGGCCACAATAACACCTATACAATCTGTAACACGTGGTAACACTGCTATTGCAGATCAAAGTAAAAACATTCAACATGGTGCTTATACTTCTGGATCGCTAGTAGATCCATCATTAGCCACCTTCCGCCGGGCTTTGGTTGTATTTATTACTGAAAATGGCAAAGAGTGGGAACGTACACCAGGACTTACTCAAATAGAAATTTAATTGTTTATTTTATATTCGCCGACGCTAATAATTTTATCATATAAATTTTTGTAATCGTCGCTTGATTTATCAAGAGAATCTAGTATTTCTATATTTTTCAATGTTGAATCAATATGTAAATTTTCTCTTATTTTATTTAAAATTTCTGGGTTTTCTTCGATTTCATCTAATATTAATTTTGTGGTGTTATATTTTTCTACAGGTTTGCTTTTCATATAAGATAATAAAATACTGTAATCCATATTATCAATAACTCTGTTAAAAATTAACGCATTTTCATTTGTTAATTTTTCTACAAACATAGCTGTTAATTTTTGGCTAACATTATTGTTATGCTCATATATTTTCATGCAGTGGGCTAAGTAAAGATTTGATAGAATTGACGCCATGTCTGCCGATAAACTTTGTTCTTTTTTAATTGAACCGCCTTTTAATGCTACAAAATTTGACAGACATGCAAAATTTTGTGTTTGTCTTAATAATTTATCATCTGTTAATGTACTATACATAAAAGAATTTAGTGTTAGTTTTATCGAGTGATTTATAACTAAAGCCATATTTTCGCCAAATTTTTCGGAATCATCATTTTCAACTGCATCTAAAATAGGATAAATATATGGGTGACTTTTATTCAACCCCTGGCCAAATATTATTAAATTTTTAGTAAGTACATTACTACCCTCTACAGTAATACCAATAGGCGCACTTTTATAAAATTTTTCAATCAAATTATTAGGACCCTTGCATATAGCGCTTCCACCGTGAATATCCATACCATCTAATAATACTTGCCTGGCCCTTTCAGTTGTTTGCTCTTTCATAATAGCACTTAATACCGCAGGTTTTTCTCCTTGATCTAATAATTTATTTGTAACATATACACTACATTGTATTGCCCATGTATTATAAAACATATTTACTAGCTTGTTTTGGACTGCTTCCATATTAATTAGATTCATTTTGAATTGTTTTCGATGTTTAGAATATAAGTACATATAATAAGTAGAAATTTTGGAAGAAGCATTTGCGGTGGCGGGTAAGCAAATTCCTCTTCCAGCTGCTAAACATTCCATTAACATTTTCCAACCATTTCCGATTTTTTCAGGTCCGCCAATAACACTATCCAAATCTATCAACAAATCACCTGTTAGAGTCCCGTTTGGAAATCCTGTGTCCATTGGCTTGTGATAATAATCTTGTTTTAGACCAGGGTGACCTTTTTCTAAAAGTGCAACTGTAATTCCTTCTTTATTTTCACCTAATAATTTGTCTGGGTCTTTTAAATCAAATGCAAGTCCTATTAAATTGGAAACCGGTGCCAAAGTTATATATCTTTTATTTATGCTTATTTCAATCTTAAGTTTCCCATCAACTTTTATAACTTTTCCACTGTCAATTGAACCTGTTGCATCTGATCCGTTATGAGGACCTGTTAAACCAAAACAAGGTATTTTATCACCATTTGCAAGCATTGGTAAATAATGATTTTTTTGGTTTTCTGTGCCGTAATTTAGTAATAGCTCAGAAGGTCCTAAAGAATTCGGAACCATTACAATTACACCTAACGAAGGATTTGCGGAGGTAATATAAGTAAGAATATTTGAAAGTTCTTCAACAGATACCTTGTTTCCTCCGTATTTTTGAGGAATTAAAAATGAGAAAAACCCATTTTTTCCTAAATCATTGAATAAATTTTCATGATATTGGGTTGGGTATATAAATTGCTGTGGATAAGCATTAATCAAGTCATTTACTTTTTTAATATTAAAAATGGCTTCAGGTCCATTTTCAAATTTTCTCAAAGCAACATTTCCTTGAAAAATTTCTCTGTCTATAGAAGTAGTTCCAGATTGCAACGCGATTTTTTCGGTAGAACTAATTGGTGGTAAGATAGACTTAACGCGATTTATTGTAAAATCGGCGACTTGTTTGTTTTTAAACAAATTACGTAGCATTTAATGTTTAAAAATAAATTATTAATAATTTATATAATATAAATGTCTAATACAACAACTTTTGCTATTGCTCCTACAATTAGCAACTCATCGTTACTATATGACATAAACGACCAGCAAGCGGAGATAAACAATCTGCGTATGGAGATAAACGAATTATTAATACCAGAAATAGCTACAGTTGCAGCTGGTAAATTCGAAGCTGATGGCACTACTATTAAAGCCAAAAATATATCTGTTTTAAATACAGACGGTACAACTGGTAAGTACACTGCAACTTTTAATACAGCCAGACCAGACTGTAATTACCAAGTAAATATACAATTATATCAAGATGTAGCAGACTTAGATGATTTTGGTGCTTATGTTATAACAACACAATGCAATGTAGGTAGTTTTGAATATTATATTATTGAAAGCGATAATGGGGGAAGTGCTGGTAATCTTAAAAATTTACAACATGCTATAACAGTTACGGATTTTCTTGAATAGTTCCACACAATTTATCCCATATTTTGTATATATGACCAAAGTTTTTTGTAGGATTTTTATGATGAATTCTATGATATACGGGTGTTATAAAAACAGGGCCTAAATCAATTTTAACAGAAGTATGTATAAATTTTAACCAATTTGAATACAAAAATCCAAAAAACATAGTTGTGCTTTTATTAGGCTTTGTTAAACAAATCGTAATATATAATGGTATAAGTAATTGGTAAATTGCATCTTTAGTTCCAGTGTAAAATGCATCCTTATGACTTGGGTTTGTCTTCTCATGATGTATTGCGTGGGAAGCGGTCCATGCTTTGTGTGCTAAATTATGAAATATATATTGCAAACAATCTAATATTATTGAAATTTTTACTGTTTTTAAGTAATTTATACTACCGTATTCATAAGTTTCTATTGGTAATAAATCAAAAGCCCATAATGTACCTGTAAATCCAAAAGCTAACGGAAATCCTGTTAATGGTTTATATAATGATTCAATCCCCCAACATATGCTGGATGGTATTGATAGATATATTAATACGTCGGTAAACATTTATTGTTTAATTCTAATTTTTTAAAATATTATAATAAATATGAAAAATGACATGGCTTATTTTGAAAAAATATATAAAAAGATTTAGAGGATCTCAACAATCAACATTTAGAAGACATGGTTCGTGTGGATTTTTATATTGGTAATCTAGATAAATCTGTTAAACCTAGAAATAATGAGCTATTATTACCAAGATCATTAGTAGCAAATATATTTAAGGTTAAACAAGCGCCGGTATTTATGTATCAATTTCCATTATTAAATAAATTGAATAAGTATAAATTGAACAATAACAAACTATTATACAAATTAGGTGATATCCAGGATTCAGATAATAGCATTACTTATAGCCTATTAAAAAATAGACCACGTGAAACCCCTAATGACGGTGTAATATTAAGATGTCTTAATTTTCCTAGACACTGGAAGTTTTATTACAACCGGCCAAATGACTTGAAATTTGAAAATAAACTTGACGAAATAATCTGGAGAGGTGTAACCACAGGTTCTGTAAATAATCCCGGTAATAGATTTGATTTAGTCAAAAATGGTTTAGAAAAAATCCTAATATTGATGTAGGGTTTTCTAAAATTGTTCAATCTAAAGAAAAATACCTTTCTCCCCGTTTGAATATAGAAGACATGCTTAAATATAAATATATAATGTCTGTTGAAGGAAATGATAAAGATAACGGGTTACAATGGAAGTTAAATTCAAACAGTATAATATTGATGTCAAAACCTCGTATTACAACTTGGTTAATGGAAACTACATTAATACCAAATTATCACTATGTACTGTTAAAAGATGATTATAGCGATTTAGAAAAACAATTACATTGGTGTAATAATAATCAAGATAAATGTTTAATTATAAACCAAAACGCACGTAAATTTATGAACCAGTTTGTCAATAACGAAACAGAAGAACGAATAGAAGGAAAAGTTCTAAAAAAATATTTTGATTTGATTAAATAAAAACAGTTAGTATGGCTTTATTTAAGGAATTATATAGTAATGATTTACAACTATATAAATTCAAGATTTTAACTATTGATGAGCGCATAGATTATTATATTGGATCTTTATTATACAAACATAAATATGTTAATAAATATGACTTAGTAGATGTTGAAGAATTAATTCGTAAAAAGAAAACTATTAGAAGTTGTACTTGGAACGCTTATTATTACGCTCTTTATAAGAAAATATTCAAAGTAAATAAAAATGGTAAATTTAATTATGCAATGGACGATATTATGTGGTTTTCAAAAACGCAGTTTTATAAATTTCTGAAAAATAGACCTCCTTATTCTAATGATGGTGTATTGTTACAATGTTTGGATTATTATAGGCATTGGAATGATTATTATAACAAACCAAAGGATATTGACTTCAAACTTAAGAAAAATTCAATAATATGGAGAGGAGTTACAAGTGGAACGCCACGTAGAAAACCAAATAGATTTGATTTAGTTAGAAGATGGTTTAATAAAAATCCATTAATTAATGTTGGGTTTAGCAGAGTAACTTTAAACAGTGATTTAAATTTAGACAAGTATGTACTTGGTTTTGTGGAGATTGTTAATATGCTAGAATATAAATACATATTATCTATAGAAGGAAATGATAAAGACAGTGGCTTACAATGGAAGTTAAATTCAAACAGTGTGGTGTTAATGCCAAGACCAAGTATTACTAGTTGGTTGATGGAAACTACACTAGTACCGGATTATCATTATGTGTTGATAAAAGATGATTATAGCGATTTAGAAGAAAAATTAAATTGGTGTAATAATAACCAAGATAAATGCATACAAATTGTTAAAAATGCTAACTTTTTTATGAGTCAATTCAAAAACAAAATTGTTGAATCTTACATACAGGACAAAGTTTTATCTAAATATTTTGAGCTTGTTAATTAGTTAATTTTTATAATTATGAATTTATAAAAATTTAAACATGGCAAAATACTTTAAGATTACGGCTATAACATCCATTTTCACCATATTTAATAGGTCTGATAAAATTAGAGTTTTCGCAATAGTAAATAACTTTCGATTTTTTAATTTTCAAAGATTTGCTTATATTTTTATATGATAATAGATTATCAGTTGTTTTCAAATAATCTCTGACTGGATTGATTTTTAATTCTTTTATGAAATTTTGAGTTTTCAAATACTTTGGCATTTATTAAAAGCTTTTAATTCTTTAAAACTCTTCTACAAACTCTTCTTCGTCTTCTTCTTCAAATTCGTCGTCTTCTTCAACCTCAATTTCTTCTTCTTCAAAGTCGTCATCTGGTTCTTCCATATCACCGTTATTTTTGTAATAAGATTCTTCGCTCAACTTAATAGGAATGTCATAATCAAAGTTAAATTTATTGCAAATATTGAAATCATCTTGAGATAACTGTTTTATAGATCCGTCTGTAAGTTGTATTCCAATAGCTTTTTTAGTATCGGAGTCAAAAACAATAGCAGTTTCTGTATGTTCCATATTACCATGCTTGTTAAGTCGAATATGAATAGGGTCAGGTTTTTCCATAAATTTTGCTGTAGAAATATGCCTTGGACTACCTGTTTCACTTGATTTAATCTTTTCCAAATAAGCCGTGATAAGAGCTTCTTTACTTAATCCAGTAATTTTAATTCCTTCTTTTCTACATATATCTTTAACATCGGGTTTAAGTTTTTTATCTAGTTCTTCGAAAGTGTAATGATTAGAACTATCTTTCTTTAGTTCGCCGTTTGCCCATATTTGATCTAACTCGTCAGAACTAATATTGTATATTTTCGCAATTTTCTTATTGTACTCATAAATAGTTTGATTGATGCAATTTGTAATAATAGTTGTCATAATATTATATTCTTGATATATTATTTTTAAATAAACTATATTTTCGATTTATTTTTTTTGCATGAACAACCTGAACATTCCTGATTAATTTGCTGTGTATATGAGCCATTTATTTTATTAGTATTGTAAATCACGGAAAGCCACGCGCACAAACCAACAGAAAATATTATTAATACCCAAATTGCTTTATCGAGCTTAGATAACTGCATGTTTATTTATAACACGCCAGAAAGATTTAAATTATTATTTTTCGACAACTTGTATTGAAATTTAGTATTCAATATACTTGGTTGTTTTAAAAGACTGTCTTTTAATGGACCTAACTTAGCCATCCCATATCGGGTACCCGTTTGTTTATTTGCAATTGAACCGTTAAGAGCATATCTTACAAAAAAATATTCATAAGTATTTTTAAGTTTGCAATAATCACTCATTTATATTAATAGAGAAACCCTTTTCTTTATTTACTTTTTCTAAATCTTGCTTTAATTTTTCAGAATCAATACCCATATCAGCCAATGTACTTTTTAATATAGTCTCCTTGGTCTGTTTCTTCTTTCTATTAATTCTTTTTTCGCCTAATACAGCTTTTAATTTTTTTCGCAATTCTGCTTTTTGTTCTTCTTTGCTTGAACTCATTTAATTTTAAATTTTATTTATTTAAAATTAAATTAAATGTCAAAAATTTCAGAAGAACAATCTGAATTTATTAATAATTTAGGAGATGAAATAATTCTGAAACCATGTGGTTCAAAAAATCCAATTTCTCATAAAGATTCTTGTCTAAGATACTTTGGGATTAGAAAAAAATCTATAATATATAATAATAGCGAAAACGATATATATGTTAAAATTAAACCATTTTCAGAATGTAGAATAAGCACACTTTCATGTTGTGATTATTGTGCAGTAGATGTTATAACTAATGATGATTTTGTTCATCAAGAATTTCACATAAAATCTCATAATTTTAAGAAATTTCCACTTCCTACAAAATCATATCAATTAACAATTGCTGTAAAATACAAAACTTTACAGTCTAGAAAAATTAGATTTTTCAAACCAGTGGTTCCTCCTGTAAATTATTTTGAAAGATTATTACACGACATTACAGGCCCGCACTATACAATAAATTATAAATTTGTAAAAACCCCTGAAATCAAGTGGAAAATATATTGTAAAAATAAAACATATCATTGTAGCAATGATATGTTCTTAAATTCAAAAAGTTTAAAAGTTTTGCAAGATATACCAGAATTAAATTGGTTAGAAAGATCAGAGTGGTTGGACTAAAATATTAAGCGTCACCAGCACAGTCTTCAAAATGTTGGTATTTCCATGATACTGGGATTGGAGCAGACATATATGCAGCGGGTAAATTATTTTTATCATATCTGCAAGTTTCTTTGTAACCTTTATCTTTTACGTAACCTCCGTTAAGTCTTTCGGGATCTATCATATTATCGGCACCGTAATTGTTGCAACCGGGATCGGTATGTAAAAAACATTCATCAGCTGTTTGTGCTGGACTAACTGTCCATACTGGAACGCAAGTTGTATCACTTCCGGCAATTGGTGCTGATTCGTCTTGATCTGTGTCTTCTTCAGTTGAAGAATATTTTTCACTTACTGAGACCGGCTTTTTTTTTCTGTATGATCAACTTCAACAATTGAAACATATCCTGTTGCATCAGGATTTATGTTTGTAAAGGTCGGATTTGTATAACTCCAAATACATAAGCTAGAATTAGTAATTAAAACAATAACGGCTATAGTTGCCAATATATATGTTAATATATAGAATCCGGGGTTGTCCATTTATTGTATACAATTTTAAATTATTTAGCATTATCTAAAATTGTTTTAATTTTAATGTAAAAATTATTTATATTTGAATTATTTGTTAGAATATAATCCCATTTACAATCTTCAATATTGTCCAGGCTATTTTCGCTAATATGACTGTCACTTAAGTTAGTTTTTTTAACTATTTTAACGCATATCCAACCATCATTTTTTAACGCTTCAAATTCGTTTTCAAATCTAATATCTGAAACAAAAATGTAATCTTTTGCACTTTTTCTAGCTTTATTTAATAATATATTTATCCATATATTTTCATCAATAACACGACCCCAATCCGTTCCAATATACTGTAAAAATTGCCTATCTTTATTATATTTAATACCTACTGTTTCTTGTGCGAATTTCATAATTTCATAAACTGGTTCTGAAAAGCTAAAATGGTCGAAAGAGCTAATTTCTGATTTACAATATTTAACTGCACTATCTTTTCCTACTCTCATTTTTCCACCAAAAGCTATTTTAATAGGCATTTTATATATTTTTGTTATAACAAAAATATATAAATCAATTATATTTATGTATAATTGATTTATTACTCGTTGTTAAATTTCGTTTTCAGGAGCATATGTTTTTTCAGCTGGGTATCAGCCCGTTCCCCAGCCTAGTAAGTCCCCTTAAAATGATTACCTTCCCAAACACATCAGTGTTTATTAAAGACCTTCTATTTCGTCAAAAGTACCCTTGTATTATTGATTACCGTTCTGTATTTTATAATCTGAACTACATTTTTTTTTCTTGTCCTCGTACCGCTCGCATCCCTTTGTTTCGTTATCGGGATAGTCATGAATGTCAAAATTCTCCTTAGTGTGATCACCGCAGGCCCAAGGGGCTCCTACCAAACTATTTGCACACCAATGTTGATGTTTTTCCATTTATTATACATAAATATAATTTGTTTAATATTTATGAAATATTAAACATTTCTAATAAAATTCAAATTTTATTCCTCTATAAAATCGTGTCTTAGAATGCATACTAAAAGTTTATAAGTTAATTATTCTTTATAAGATGCGTCTACTGATTTTTACTCGGGAAAAATAGAAATACAGTCATTATCCACCCTTTCCATCGTAATCCCAGTAACAAGGTATATGGGCCTCTTTCTTTTCGTTACAACCCGATTCGGTGCTATGCTTTTTGCATTTGGTTCTACTTGATCCCAGCGTTGGATACACTTTGGTTACACATGTTGATTTATGACGTAAGTCCTTAGGATTATAGTCGCAAACTCAAGGTGCTCTTACCAACTTATTCGCACACCACATATCTAATGCGTCGTGAGTTTGTTCCATTTATATTATAAATCGTAAATATTTTTAAGAAGTTTGTGATAATCTGTAATTCTTTTAGAAATAAATATTAATATTTATGATTTGATTAACGGACAGTAATATAAAATTTTGTCTAAGTACATTCAAACTTCGTATTTAATTTATCTGCAATTCTTTCAATATTGCAGATTTCTTGTTCTCCTTTTACTTTTGTATAACTTATTGGATCAAAACCGTTACCGCCATATACCATTTGATATATATTTCCATATGCATCTCGGACAGTTCCGTCATGAAGAATCTTAATATCTTCTGTAAGTTTGATAATTCGGCGCTGCATATAGCCAGAGGTTGCAGTACCCATAGCTGTATCCGAAATCCCTTCCCTACCTGACATTGCGTGGAAATAAAATTCTCGCGGATTTAGACCATTAATGAAAGATGATGCAATAAATCCTCGTGATTCATATTCCATTGTATTGTCAAGTTCCCCAAATGGGTAATGAGGAAGACTTCGTGTTTGATTATTTAGATTAAGCGGAACTCGCTTTCCTCTAAGATTTTGCTGTCCTAACAAACCGGTAATTTGTGCAATATTGAAAAAATCACCCTTGCTTCCTGATAATACAGTTGATAGGAAATTATTGTTTGGGACAAGAGAATCTTTTGCAATTCGCAGTCCAATATCTTTGGCTTTATTTAACGCGGCGTTGATTCGCAGCTCTTGAATTCCTGTATGATTTGTTGTTGTTTTAATACCGTCGGCTTCAATATAACATTTTTGAATAACATCTTGGATTTTCACTTGTTGCTGAGGGTCTGTGATTAAACAATCACCAAGCCCCACTGTAAACGCACGTAAAAGATTCCATTCATTTGTTGTAAATTGAACACAGTCAATAAAATGTGCCGCCGCATCTGGACCATATTCTTTGTAAATAATTTGTATTAATGAATTGTGGGTGGATCCGATCACTTGTTTTGTCAAAGTACCTTCGTAAAGCACCCCCCTGTAGATTTTCAATATTGGTTCTTCGGGCATTCCATCATTGTTTGAGGTATAATTCAAATCAATAGGCAAAAACAAGCTAATCAAACCGCGGCCGCAATAAGCGTCTTGGTCTTTACCCATTTGTTTGTAAATAGCGTTAATGTGGTCAATTCGGAGTTTTGTACTATAGTTTAAGTCAAGTTTTAGAGAAATGTTATAATATTGATCTTCTCTGATTTTCTGCCAACCAAGTGTCATTCTGTAACCACCAAGCAGCGAATCTTGAACAATTGCTACATTTGGTTTGCTACTACCTGGTGAAATTATGTTGTGTTTTGCCGCCGTTAAATCTTCAAGTTCCTTCATCGCAGGAATACTTTGAGGAACATGTATGTTCATCTCATCACCATCGAAATCAGCATTGAAGGGTTTTGTTACTGCTAAATTCATGCGAATTGTGCAGTGAGGTTTTACTTTTATTTGCATCCCAAGCATAGACGCTTTGTGAAGTGTTGGTTGCCTGTTTAGTAAAACCCAATCTCCGTCTTGGAGTTTTCGCTCAATAACAGAGCCGATTTCAAGAGGATATGATCGGTTTACATGAAGTAGTTTATCCAATACTTGTCCGTTTCTTACAATCACATCACCTGGCAATACTGGTTCTCGTCCGGTTACTACTGTTATTTCTTTGTCATTTCTTTTAATAATATCATTTTCTATCAATTTTGTACCTTTTCTGTATCGTTTAATATTAATACGGGTTGTGCCATTATTTTTAAGAACAGAATCAACCCTACCACTGTCACATAAATTTTGTAGTTCATTTATGTTAAAATCTGTAACGCTTACAGGAACAGTTAATATATTTGCCATTGCTTCTGGTACCGCAATTTCACCAAATTTAAGCGTGGGGTCTGGGCCAATGACTGATCTACCACTTTGATTACATCTTTTACCCATAATATTGGTTCGGAACTGACCTTCTTTACCGGCTAAGCGTTCTTTAATACCTTTAATAGCCCTACCATTAGTTGTATGTTTTGCTTTGCCTTGTCCGTTGTTAAATGTTGTTAAAATTCTAAAGCGAAGCGTTGCAATGAATTTTTGCTTACTAGTTTCGTTCATATCTTTCTTTTTTGTGCTAATAATGTTGTTATTGGCTTTGATAATTTCTACATATTGATTTGTCAAGTCGTCATCGCACACATTGCCATCGGCTTTGACAAATGGCCTATCGCAAATAGGTAATACTGGTAACACAGTAATAATTAGACAACTAGGATGTACTAATTTTGGATCAAAACCAATTGTTTCAATATCTTCTTTGGAAATATTGTCAAACAGTTTCTTAATGTCATGAACGCTTACTGGTACAGTTGATTTAGTCTTGTCTTTACCTTCATATACTTTACATACTGTAGATTCTGCAGTTAAAAATTTATATTGAGGTTGGTCGCAATTGCAATCAGAGTGACAACACATATCTACTTTCTTAATTTTTTCTTGAATTTTTGCAAATCGCGGTTCGCCTTTGTATTTATTTAGACCGTCAATATACACTTGTTGTTTTAATATAATTAGTCGCTGGCATTGCATACAAAAACAGTTAAGAAACGCAATAACTCTTTTATAAAAAAGTGGATGAATAATGGGTTCATTTAACTCAATATGGCCAAAATGCCCTGGGCATTTTTCTGCATTTTGGCCGCAAGTTTCGCATAACTTCGAAGAATCTGTTGTACCCATTCTTTCATCATAAACAGTACCGTAACCTTGTTTTTTTGGATTGTCAATTTTACATACAGAAATTTTTTGAATTTCTTCCGCAGAATAAATTCCAAATTCAATGGAACCTATTTCTCGTAATTCTTCTGTATTACCCATTTTATTTTAATTAAAATGGGTAATATGATGTTTGAAATTCAATTTTAAATTATTATAGTATAATAAATGAATTCATATAAAGTATTAAGTCAAACATGGATGTCAGATAAAAATGTAGAACATATAAATAGTAATAAATCTTTATTTATCAGGTTTGATAATAAAGATCCTTCATGGCAAGCTAAATTTTTGGAAATTAAACACAAATTGAATGAATTATATTAGAAATACATATTTAAATTGATTTTAAATATGTATTAACAATACATAAAAAAATGGAATCTATGCATAATTTAGGACAATATTTTACAACAAACACAATACTTAAACATAAAGTTTTAGAATTTATCTTGAATAAACCAGAAATTGTGTTAGAACCTTCTGTTGGTCAAGGTGACTTAATTCAAGTTGTGTATAATAATAACTCTACAATTAAGTTTGATATGTACGAAATCGACGACAAAATTAAGTTGTTAGATAATATTCCAAAAAATGTTATTTATAATGACTTTTTAATTACAAAAATTGACAAAAAATATAAAACAATTATAGGCAATCCACCGTTTGTAAGAACAACAAAAGGTAATTTGTATATTGATTTTATAGAAAAATGTTACAATCTTCTATGCGATAAAGGTGAGTTAATATTTATTATTCCGTCAGATTTTTTCAAACTGACAAGTGCTTCAAATTTATTGAATAATATGTTAAACCACGGAACATTTACGCATATTTATCATCCAAATGATGAAAAATTATTTGATAACGCATCTATTGATATATTAGTTTTTAGATATTGTAAAACTAAGACCGCCAACAAAGAGGTTTTATATAACAATGTTCTAAATTATATAATAAACAATGATGGACTAGTTACTTTTAGTAAAACTAAAAAATCAGGTTTGCACTCTTTTAAAGATTATTTTAATATTTATGTTGGTCTTGTTACCGGAAGAGAAAATGTGTATAAAAATGAAGAGCTTGGGAATATAACATTATTAAATAGCATGGACAAAGTAGATAAATATATATTTATTGAAGAATTCCCGAGCAAAGATGAAAATATTAACAATTATTTACTAAAATACAAAGACGATTTAATAAATAGAAAAATTAGAAAATTTGGAGAGAAAAATTGGTTTGAATGGGGAGCACCAAGAAATATGAAAACTATCGAAAATAATTTTGGGAAAGAATGCATATATATACATAATTTAACAAGACACTCAACTGTGGCGTTCAAATCAAAAGTTCAATACTTTGGAGGTGGTTTGATCATTCTTATTCCAAAATATAAAATAAATCTTAATAATATTGTAAATTACTTAAGCAGTCACGAGTTTAAAAATAATTTTATGTTTTCTGGACGATTTAAGATTGGACATAGACAAATTAGCAATTCATATTTACCATCAAGTATAAAAGTCTAGAAAACATAACAATATAATGCAACATGATTTGATTGATTTGCTCTACATTCAAACCCTTTATTACCCGATAATAAATCATATTTATCTTGATAGTACAAATTCACATCGTCTATGTTTTCAAAAGTTTGAAAACGTCCGTCGTCATTAAACATTATAAATACATCGCAAGTTTCAAATAATAATTTGAATGACGTATTTATAATTTTTTCTTTCAATTGATTATCAGTTAAGGTTTGAAAAATTTCATCAGATATAGCTTGCCAATATAATCCGTTTTTAATATTTTTTTGTTCGTCATTTTTATCTTTATTTCGAAAAGGCACCCATTTATTAGTATTATTGATTATACCCCTGTTCGTAATTAATTTGCTGAAAATTTTATCTACTGTCATTCCAGATTTCTTAACTGAAACTTTACCACCGTTCCATTTGAGTTCAACATTCTTATTACTAAGTGTGTATTTTAAGTCGCCGCCGCCTTTTATAATTTCTACATAAGGTTTATCTGTTTGTATGTTTACACCTGAACAAAAACTAATTAACCATTCACATTTCCCAATACTAGCCATCCCACCGTTTGAACCCTCTGTAATATCTTTTATACCCATTAAAAATGATCTATATTCTTCTGGAAGATCAGGTCTTTTAAAATTATAAATATTTCCATTTTTTGAGTTTTCGAAGGCTTGTATATCAATTATACCTTTATACAAATTACTTATTAACTCATTTAACTCAATCTTATTGCGGGCGGCAGTCATATAAACATTATTTACAAACTTTGTAAAATGAGAATTTTTTAAAACAGGATAATAATGCGAAATATATTGCTCTAATTGCTTCAAACTTTGAAATTGTGTATCATCCATAATAATTTAAATTATTATATTTTACTCTATTAATCAATTTGAATTAAATAAGTTTCTAAACCACAACGCAAATATAAGATGTTCATAATCATTACGATTATCTCTTCTAAAATGAGGCCATTGTAAGATTATAAGTATGAAAATTACTAAATCGAGCACATTTTTCGCGTTCTCTAACAACATTTATAAATGAAATTATTTTTATATAAAAATAATTTCATTTATAATTGCTAAACATTGCGACAACCCATAACCATATTCACAAAAGCAACTTAATGAATAATCTACTTTTAACTGTGCGGGAGTTTCTGGAGGGATATTTTATACCACATGTTGATAATAATAGTTATGACGGACACTATCCATTGATAAAGCTGTTAATAAAATTATTAAATAAAATCACATAAGCCAAACTCAAGAAATTTGATACAAGGAATAAATGGAGATCCATATTATTTAACTCGTATAAATGACAATATTGATGCATATAAATTATATATAATTTATATAAATTATATATAAATGGTAAAATCTAAACGTAAATTTCCTAATAATAAAAAACAAGTAAAAAATTCACCTGGGAAATCAGTTGCTAAAAGGCGTGGGAAATCAGTTGCTAAAAGGCGTGGGAAATCAGTTGCTAAAAGGCGTGGGAAATCAGTTGCTAAAAGGCGTGGGAAATCAGTTGCTAAAAGGCGTGG